>ERZ795062.49-NODE-49-length-119091-cov-118.173779_pt1 | contig 119091 bp, 114 predicted proteins | sample MGYA00375146_ERZ795062 | MGnify/ENA primary metagenome ERZ795062 (study PRJEB30191, sample SAMN05720281) | activated sludge metagenome | isolation source: Anaerobic digester | place: USA | collected 2015-07-16 ...
GGCGGGCCTGGCCGGACTCGAACCGGCGACCTACGGCTTAGGAGGCCGTCGCTCTGTCCTACTGAGCTACAGGCCCAACAAGTTCGGAACTAATATTATCACGAACGTGGACTTGGGTTCAACACCTGGAGATGAAATTTATGCAAATTTCACAAAGACTGACGCTCCTAAATTCGAGCCTTTCTTGAGGTGTCAGGTTGGCATCATGGAAGAAAGCGAATTTCTTAAGGAGCTCAAGCTTGCGAAGGCAAGAATTTAGTAGTCTGACGCTCCAAAAAGCGTAATACTATGGGTCGAACATGATCAAACATAAGTAGAGCTAATATTGTCAAAAACGTTGAGTGGAATACAGTACCTTTAGGTAAGATTCATGGCTTCTCCAATGTTTGCCCAATGCAACGAGTAAGGATTCACGTTCATAAAACCATCTGCGGTAGATTTCTTTTACTCGCTCTATGTCATCTTTCATTTGCGCGATGAGTGCCTGTGCTGATTCGAATTTCCTTTCTTCCCGGATATGTGCTAAAAAAAGTACGATCATCATTTCGCCGTAAAGATCGCCTTCAAACCCGTCTAAGTATACCTCGGCGCGGATTTCCTCTCCCTTCTCGAAAGTTGGACTGTATCCTATATTTAAGGCTCCACACCACCATCGCTCTTGAGCTAACGTCGCCGTTGCATAAACACCCATAGGTGGAAAGAGCTTAGGTTCCGATAAAAGCAGATTAGCCGTAGGAAATCCCAATTTTCGCCCTCTATGCTCGCCTTCTATCACTTTAGAAATAATAAAGTAAGGGTATCCCAACATCTTTTCAGTCTCAGGCATGTGTCCCTTTTTTGTAAGCCTTCTGACCAAAGAGCTGCTCACAATGGTGCCATCTACTTTCAAAGGAGGAATTGCAGCGAAAAACCAACCTTTTTTTGCTAGGTAACTTTTAAGGAATTTAGCATCGCCTGTGCGGTTTTTGCCGAATTTGAAGTTTTCTCCCACGATGATTCCCCTTGCCTTATAACGGCGTTCCAGCTCTTCAATAAAGGCGGCGGGTGATAGATCTTTTATTTCGCTGAAGGGTATTTTTAAAACTTTAGGAATTTTTAAAAAGGAAGCAATGAAATCCCTCTCTATATCGGTGAAAAGAGGAAAGAACTGTCCATTTCCCAAAACGATTTGGGGATGTGGAACAAAGGTTAGCACTCCCCATGGGTGGCCCATCTTGTTTGAGGCGTCCTTTGCCACGTCAAATAAGGCTTGATGCCCTTTGTGGAATCCGTCAAATGAACCCAAGACTAAAATCACCTGAAACCACCTCTATCGTGAATCGAAAAAATTAAAATGCGATGTTTGTGACAGGTCGAATTATACAACCTGATTTGCGCCACTCGATATCGCAAAAGGATATTAATTTCTTGCCCTCGACCACAAAAACTTTCGACGGCTCGAGAGTTCCCCACCATTTAATTGACGGTACGTGAAAAAGTTTTTGGCCTCTTGCTAAAGTTTCTTCGTCAAGCTCGCTCGCCTTGCAAGTACAAAAGCCCTTTAAAAGCTCCTGCGGCGGAAGTATTTTCTCTATCAGTTCTTCCCTTGAAAGTTTCTCTATAAAACCAAGTGGGATCGCGTTTTTTAGCTTAAAAGGGCCAATATCAGTGCGCTCTAAAAAGGCTACATGAGCATAGCAACCTAATGTAATGCCGAGATCGCGCGCCAAACTTCTCATGTATGTTCCTTTTGAACAAACCACTTCCAGTACTAATTTACCTTCCTTGGTGATGGGGCTTATTCTTTTAACGCTTTGAATAAATACGATTTTAGGTGGTATATCAAAGGATTTTTTCTCCCTGGCGAGGTCATATGCCCGCCGTCCACTTATCGATACGGCGGAGACATTGGGCGGGACCTGAAACCTATGCCCCAGAAAACTTATCAAAGCTGAATCCACGTTTTCTTCCTTCACGTGCCTCCATTCAGCTTGGTTTTGAACCTCTCCGCTTGCGTCATCGGTTTCGGTTTGCTCGCCGAGTTTTATGGTTGCAATGTATCTTTTGGGTAACTCCATGATGTAGGAAGACGTTCGCGTCAGCTTTCCTACGAGTAAAACCAATAAACCGCATGCCGGTATGTCTAAAGTCCCGGCATGTCCGACCTTGATTCGGCGTCCGATCTTTTTGCGGAGGATATTTACACAGGTGGCGCTGCTTATCCCTTTAGGCTTGTTAATTAAAATAAAACCTGCCTTAGACATTTTTTGCGTATTCCTCAAGCTCTTGTGAAACCAAGTCTAAAGCCCGTTCCAGTGGTAGGGAGAGCTTGCAGGCTGCTGCTTGCGGGTGCCCTCCTCCGTCCCATTTTTGAGCCAACTCCCTTACAGATACGCCGGTGACAGATCTAAAGCTTATGCGTACTTCATCTTCTCCTTCTGTAAGTAAAGCACTGATGGTGGCTCCCTTGACGTACAAAAGTTGATTTACTATCCCTTCAGCATCGTAAGGATCGGCGTTTAGTTTTTCAAAGTCCTCGAGCTTGATCCAACTGACGACTGCTTTGCCGTCTGACAACGAAAAGGCGCGCATGAAGGCAAATCCCCATAGCCTTAAGCCTGATAGCCTTCTATTTGCATATATGTGCCTGAATATGTTTTCCGGATTTATGCCTGCACTCAAAACATCGTGTGCTATCGTATGTGTCTTTGGCGTGGTATTGGAGTAGGTAAAATGTCCCGTGTCGGTAACGATGCCGGTATAAATTCCTAACAGCGCATCTCTAGAGATGGGTTGCCAGCTTTCTTTAAATAAATCCCATATTATCTCAGCGGTTGCCGAAGAGGTGGGATCTACATAGTTGAGATGGCCGAACATTTGATTATCCATATGATGATCGATATTGACTATGAGCGTTAAGTTATTGTCATCAAGGCCGGCAACGCACCTTTCTAAATTGCTCGTATCCAGGACTATTATGGCAGAATCAGGGCTCTTTAAATCGTCGGGAATGTTTTCGAGCACCTGATATACATCAACGTGGGGGAGGAATTCGTATACCCTTGGTACAGGATGAGTTCCTCCCCAAAAACATTTCTTCCCAATCTCCGTGCCCCAGCAATAAAAGGCGCTTCCCGATCCTATTGCATCTCCATCGGGCCTTTCATGAACAAAAATGGCCCAGATGTCTTTTTTTGTTATAGCTTCAGCAATATCTTTTAGTGAAGGTGAATTGCTCATGGCCGAATCACTTATCATCTTCTTTGTTCCCAACATTCCCCTGTGCTATTTTGTTCAGGAGGGCTTCGATCCTTTGGGCACGGTCTTCGCTATCGTCAAATACGAAAAGGAGTTTCGGAGCGAACCTCAACCTCATTTGCCTACAAATGATTCCGCTTAAAGCTCCTGATAGATTATCCAAAGACTTGCTGATTTCTTCGAGTTCGGATTTATCGATAGAGGTGAAATATACCTTGGCCATACTCAGATCGTTAGTGCATCTTACCTCAGTGATGACGACTTTTTTTAGAGCTGGATCCTTGGTATTATTCAATAAAAACTCGGAGATCCCTCTCATTATTTCCTTGTTAACTCGTTCAACTCTCAACCTGTCCATAGCATTCAACCTCTCGATCGAAACTGATTACCTCGAAGCCATTCTTGGCTTCAGCTAAAAGAACATGGCGTTCCACCGCATCGAGCATGGCTTCAGCCTCCTTAGCGGAAGATGTTACCGATGCTACGGCAATGTAAGCCAAATCCCAAGTATTGTCCGGGCCTAGATCGGTTACCGAGACGTTTAGCCTTTTTCTCAAAAGATCAACCAAAGATTTTACGACATGACGCCTGTCCTTTAGGCTCCCTGCTGAAGGTATCCTTAAAGTCATCAGTATTGTCGCTAAAAATATTTTGGGCATGCCTATCATGAAACATCACTTAAATGTCGTTTTTCTTCTACTATTTCAAAAGCTTCTAGTATGTCTCCTTCTTTCAAGTCTTGGAATCCGGCCAAACCAATTCCGCACTCATAACCGGCGCTTACTTCTCGTACGTCGTCCTTAAATCGTTTTAAGCTCAGTAACGGGCCTTCCCATACGACGATCCCGTCTCTGATGACTCGAGCCTTGGCGTTGCGCCTTATGACGCCTTCTCGCACGTAGCATCCGGCCACTTGTCCCACCTTAGGTACTTTAAATACAGCCCTTATCTCAGCTTCTCCGAGGATTTGTTCTTTTAACCTTGGGGCAAGCATTCCTTCAACCGCTGCTTTCACGTCATCTAAGAGATCGTAAATAGTCCGATAGAGCCTGATTTCTATTCCCTTTTGCTCTGCCAATCTTCTCGCGTTGCTGTCTGGACGAACGTTAAAGCCAACTATGATGGCGTTTGATGCGTCAGCGAGCATCGTGTCAGACTCTGTTATTCCTCCTACGCCTTCATGGATTATCTCAATTCCAACTTCCTCAACAGAAAGTCGCAACAAAGATGATTTAATTGCTTCTAAAGTCCCCTGTACGTCTGATTTCAATATGAGCCTTAAGGTAGGTTTTTCTCCCTTTTTCATCTGTTCAAATAGTTCTTCAAAAGACGCCCTTTTTGCGGTTTGCATTTCCTGGTGTCTTTTCTTTTCTAGATATTGCTCTACGGCTTCGCGGGCTATTTTCTCATCCTCTACCTTTACAAATCGCTCTCCTGGTTGTGGTACGTCTTCCAAACCTAAAATTTCCGCGGGCATGCTTGGAGTGACTTCGTTGACATTACGTCCCAAATGATCGATCATTGCCCTTACTCGACCCCAAGTGGTCTCAAAAAGCAAGACATCCCCTCTTCTTAGGGTTCCCTGCTGAACTATGACGGTAGCCACTGCTCCTTTACCTTTGTCCAATTCAGCTTCTATGACGACTCCCTCGGGATTTGCATCGTAATCTGCCGTAAGTTCGTGCATTTCAGCAACTAAAAGTATCATTTCTAAGAGCTGATCCACGTTTTGCCCGGTTTTAGCGGATATGTCTACCATGATCGTGTCTCCGCCCCAGTTTTCTGGAATCAGGCCTAAATCCGCGAGTTGCTGTCTCACCCGGTCTGGTTTTGCGGCGGGTTTATCGATCTTGTTTATGGCCACAATTATCGGGGTGTTTGCTGCTCTAGCATGATTTAACGCCTCTATAGTTTGAGGCATTACCCCATCATCGGCAGCCACGATCAAAACCACTATGTCCGTGACTTTAGCACCCCTTGCCCTCATCGATGTAAAAGCTTCGTGTCCAGGCGTGTCCAAAAATACGATTTTCTTGCCATCATGCTCCACCACAGAGGCACCTATGTGCTGCGTTATTCCTCCAGCTTCCTTTGCTGTAACGTTCGTCTCTCTTATGTAGTCCAAGAGCGTAGTCTTGCCGTGGTCGACGTGTCCCATCACGGTTACTATGGGAGGTCGAGGCAATAGCTTCCTGGGCTTTGTTTGTAGCGCCACTTCGACCGGTTTAGCCTTTATTTCTTCTTCCTTTCTTTCCATGTCCTTTCTTTCCATGTCTTTTTCTGTATCTTTTTCTAAGTCTACTGGAGATATCTTTACGTCCACGTTATATACCTCGCTTATGATGTTTGCAATTTTTTCGTCTACAATTGCGTTAGCTGGCACCATAAAGCCTGCTGCTATCAGCTCTTTGACCATTGTCATTGCAGGTTTGCCGAGGCGGTTTGCTATTACTTCAACCGTCGAACCTTCCTTTATCTCTATGGCTTCCTTGACTGCAACGGCTTCTACATCCGGCTTGCTTGGTTTTGTTTCCTTTTCCTCTCGTAATGTTTCCTCGATTATTTGTGCGGTGTCCGTATCAATGGAGCTCATGTGACTTTTAGCCTCCACCCCTAGATCTTGTAATATTTGTAAGAGGTCTTTGCTGCTGATGTTTAGCATTTTTGCCAATTCATATATCCTTAATTTCCTTTTTCCCAAATGCCATTCCCCCTTTGGAAAATCATTGGTTGGCATTTCCAATATTATCTATCTTTTGCAACAACTCTTCATGCTTTTGCAACAACTCTTCGTAGATTTCAAAAGGAACATCCACCTTTAGGGCCCGAGAAATCAAGTTTTTCTTTTTTGCCAGTTCGATGCAGTTGCGGGCACTACAGATGTAAGCCCCCCTTCCCTGTCCCCTGCCGGTGAGATCGACATAAACACGACCATCGGGGGATCTTACCACTCTGATGAGCTCTGTTTTTGGCCTTGCTGTTTTGCAAGCTACGCAAGTTCGAGGACGTCTCCTTTTCTTCATTCTTTTATCTCCCACTCTTTGGGTAATTCCCCCTTCACTATATCCTCGAATAGATCTTGAAGAGTCGGAAGGCGGTCAGGTTCCATGACATGAATATCTATTTTCCAGCCAGTGAGCTTTGCCGCCAACCTTACATTTTGGCCTCCCTTCCCGATGGCCAGAGACAGCTGATCCGGCCTAACGTAGACATTTACCGCCTTGTCCTCGTCAAGTCTAGGTTCTACCTTGACCACTTTTGCAGGTGATAGGGCATTTTTTATATACGTCATTGGGTCACTACTCCAAATAATAACATCAATTCGCTCGCCTGCAAGCTCATCGCTGATAGCTTTAATTCTGCTTCCCCTTGCTCCGATACATGCTCCAACTGGATCTACGTTTGGGTCAAGTGTGGTAACAGCGATTTTGCTTCTAACGCCGGCTTCCCTGGCAATGCTTTTGATCTCAATGACCCCTTCTTTTATCTCTGGCACTTCTATTTCCAATAAATTCTTTAAGAGCCCAGGATGCGATCGCGACAACACTATGCGTGGTCCCCTTGAGGTCTTGCGCACATCCAGGACGTAAAACTTCATTCTCTGTCCGGGACGATAGGTTTCAGTGGGAATTCGCTCTTCGCGAGGAAGTATGGCATCAACTTTACTGCCTATTCGAATTAGAACTTGGCCCTCCTCGTCCTTGAAGGGCTCTCCGATTACGATTTCGCCGATTTTTGCAGAAAAGTCGTTATATATGATTTGACGTTCAGCGTCTTTAAGTCGTTGTATGATGACTTGTCTTGCCGTTTGAGCAGCAATCCTGCCAAAATCGCGAGGCGAAACTTCTATTTTGATTATATCTCCCGGATCGACATCATAGCCCAACGACCTAGCTTCTTCTAGGGAAATCTCATACGCCGGGTTTCTTACCGTATCGACGACTTCCATCATCTCATATATTCTTATAATTCCATTTTCTGAGTCGAGTTCTACCTCGACGTTCGAATTGGTGCCCTTATATTTTTTGTAAGCCGAGACCAATGCAGCCTCGATGCTAGAGATTATCACTTCCAAAGGCAATCCTTTGTCCGCCTCTATTTGCTTAAGAGCTCGTATAAAATCTCGTCCTAACTCCATTGCCTTCATCTCCCTCATTAAAGACGATCACTTATCGTCATTGTTTTCTGGCACTAAGCGTGCCTTAGATATATTTTTAAAGGGAATCAATACATATGTATCATCTTCAAGAAGTAGCTGTATATCATTATTACTTAATACATCAACGATCTTACCCTTAAAGTTTCTGCGCGATCCGATGGGATCGTCCGTTTTAATGCGAACCGTTTTGCCCTTATAATTTTTGTAGTCCTTTAGGTAAAATAAAGGAGCATCTAAGCCCGGAGAACTGACCTCCAGGTAATATCTCCCGCCAAAGAGTTCTTCCTTGGCATCGAGTAATTTGCCTACTCTTCGGGATACTATTTCGCAATCTTTTATATTAATTCCTCCAACCGTGTTTATGTAGATCCGTAAAATCATTCTGCCATGTTCGTGAACCAGTTCCATTCCTACGAAGTCATATCCCAATTCTTCTATTAAATTTTTTATTTCGCCCTCGATTTTTGGCATTTCATCTTTTATTCCCGGCATAGCAGATCTTCCTCCGAAAATTGATTAATACTGAAGGCTGCTTTTTAAAAAAAGAAGAGTGGGATTTGCCCACTCTCCTAAACTTTGCCCCAATGCCCATTGTAATAAAATTCTATCATCCTTTGGCCTTATTTTCAAGAACTATCAATAGGCAAACAGGGACTTTTCAAAAAAACATCAACAAAATAAGACTACTTATTTACCGCTTCCTTAAGCATTTTCCCCGCTCTAAAAGCAGGAACCTTCTTTGCAGGTATGTCGATGACTTCTTCGGGATTCTGAGGATTCCGACCTTTTCTGGCAGCTCTGTTGCGAACCTCAAAGGTCCCAAATCCCATTATCTGAACTTCCTCCCCCTTTGAAAGGGCATCAACAACGCACTTAACAAAAGCATCAACGGCGCTGGCTGCGTCCTTTTTCGTTAAACCCGTGGCTTTTGCAACTTCATTTACGATATCGCTTTTAGTCATTCTTCGCACCTCCTCAAATTTATGAATCTAGCCTATATCGATAATTATCGATGGTTTAAATGCAGCGGTCAAGCCATTTTACGTCTATTTCTCCAAAAAACCCTTATTGGGACGCCCTTGAAGCGACCAATTTTTACAAGTTCATTTATAATTTTGCGCTCAAAGGGTTTATCTACAAGATTTCGGTCGTTTACGAAAAAAACGAAGGTTGGCGGTGCCGATTCTACCTGAGTCACATAGTAGATATTTAAAAATCTCCCCTTGCCGTCTGAAGGTAACCGTTGGAAGGACAAGATGTCACGAACAATTTTATTTAGGGAGGAAGTTGGAATTCTGGTCTGCCAGCTATGATAAATATCATCGCAAATGTTAAAAATTTTACGCAGGTTTTTTTTGGAAACGGCGGAGGTCGTGATGATGGGCGCATCGTTCGTAAAATATAGTTGTTCTTTGACGTATTTTACAATATCGTCTCCCAGACGGGGCTGTCCTTCCGGCAAGAGGTCCCATTTATTTAAGGCGATGACAAGCCCTTTGCCCTTTTCGAAAACCAGGCCTGCTATGCGTTTGTCTTGCTCTGTAATGACTTCAGTGACGTCCAAAACAAGCAAGGCGACATCGGCCCTGTCTATGGAACGTTCTGCCCGTAAAAGCGAATAAAATTCGATATCATCTTTGAGCCTGCTCTTTCTTTTTAACCCGGCCGTGTCGATCAGGACATATTTCTTCCCTTCAAAAATTATGGCCGTATCGATTGAATCTCTTGTGGTCCCGGGAATATCGGTGACCATGGCCCTTTCTTCTCCTATGAGCGCGTTAAATATACTTGATTTTCCTACATTTGGCCTTCCAACTATTGCGATTTTGATCGCTGTTTCATCTTGCTCTACCGCATCTTCGTCTTCAATGTAAGCTGTCACGGCATCTAGCAAGTCCGATATATTTCTGTTGTGTTCTGCACTTACACCTATTACTTCCTTAAATCCCAAGCTGTAGGCCTCATATACAAGGTGATCGTGCATGGGTTCGTCGATCTTATTGACAGCTACTACGACATTGCAATTCTTTCGACGAAGAATTTCGGCAATTTCTTCGTCTTGGGGCAAGACGCCTTCTCTTCCGTCTATCACGAAGATGATGACGTTCGCTTCCTCTATTGCTTGATTGATTTGTCTGCTCATCATCTCAAATAGAGGTTCTCCTTCGATGGAATACCCCCCGGTATCCACGAGGTAAAAGGTCTTGCCAGCCCATTCAACTTGGGCGTAAATTCTGTCCCTCGTTACGCCTGGCGTATCGTCAACTATCGCCAATCGTTTTTGTATTATTCTGTTAAAAAGCGTAGATTTGCCAACATTTGTTCTTCCTATTATCGCAACTACGTTGCTCTTTTTGCCCATCTTTCCTTCACCGTTTTAATCTCTCCAGATTCTCGCCTTGGGAAACCCGATTTTTGATCGAGAGATGTGAAAATAAGGCTCCAAAAGCTCCCGGAGCACCTTGATTTCTTTTGTTTTGATCCATAATTGAGCTTCGTCGGCTATTGGCTTATACACGGCAAATCCCGATTTGTCAAGCAGGGAAAAGACTTCTTCGATAACTTTTGAGGGACCAGTCATTTCAATGAGCAAGTCGAAGGGTGGGAAATTTAATTCGTACCTTTCTTTAAGCTCTTCGTCCCAGAACAATTGCCAACCAAGTCGTAACCCCTTTTGCCATCCTTGGTAGGGTCTTCTTGATTGAACAATTACCTTTCTTTTATCGGTATTTTTACCTCTAAAACGGGACTCCCATATCATGCTGAATGCTGCAAAGCGAGCATCATATTGTGGTCTTCTAGCTTCAGCATCGGCATCTATCCATCCCACCAATCCAACAGGACAGTCATCGCAGAAAGATAAAGACAGCCTGGAGCCAACTATTATTCCGCCGTGCTCAAGCTCCTTTAACGTTAAAGCTCTAAGCTTTTTGCCGCTTTTTTCCTTATACCACATACATGTTGGTGCCGTGTTCCCAACCAGCGCGCGGGCAATCTCATAAAGCGCTTCGATGCCAGGTCGTCTTCCCACCAAAAGCCTCGACATACATGACGGACAGATCGTAGGTATTTCTGATTTTCTCCCACAAAAAAAGCACATCGTCTCGCCTCGGCTTATCCTGCAAAAACTACCGCATTCGGGACATGTCAATGTCCAGCCGCATTCTTCGCACGAAATTTCTCCGGCATATCCTTTGCGATCTAAAATCCATATTACAACTTCTCCACGGTTTATTACTTCCAGGGAATTTTTTAAAAGCATAGAACTTATGGGGAGTTCAGGGACTATTCTAGGCAGGATCGGCTTTGTCGAAGTTCTGATGTTGGCAAATTGAATCTGGTCCCTGACGTTTCGTTTCAATTGAGGTCTTTTTAAAAGGTACAACCTGGATGAAGGAATTCGTCCGCCAAAGATTAGCTTTGCTCCCCACATTTGGGCTCTTTTTGCTGCGATATGACGTAATGACAGGTAGGGATATCTCACAAAAATGTAGGAATAACTGGCCTCTTCCTCGATCAGTACAAGATCTATCGGGGCCAGTGGAGCAAATAATGCACCCACAGATCCTATGACGAGGGACACTTCATTGCGCCTTGCCCGTAACCAGGCATCAAGGGTTTTTTTGCCCCCGCCGGAAGGCCATAAAAGAGCCCTATCTTGTATTTCCTTTGGAAGGCGGTCCCAAAAGGACTTGGCCACTGCCTCCTCCGGGAATAAAATTAATCCACTTCTAACGTTCTCAATTATATCGATGTATTGTTTGTACCTTTCTTCATCGTCGATTTCATAGATACATTCTTCGCTGTAAAGGCTATGTGCGGGCTTTTGCGGGGAAGGACTAATATCGGTAACTTCGCACCCCTTTGCTATTGATGATGGACACATTAATTTTAAAATTTCACCTTGACTGCAGATATATTGACGGGATATCCATTCGCTTAAACTCCATAACTCCCAGCCGAGCACAGAAGTTCGATCTAATACCTCTATAATTTCCTTGACCTCGTAGTCTGCTTCGTCTTCTATGCTTTCTTTTGTTGCTGAGACAAACCCAACCCTTTTCCCGCGACGAGGGCCCATTGGAACCACTACTCGACAACCTGCTTCTATAGGATCAGAAACGGCATAAGTCAAAGGATGCCACCATATGCCCGGGACCACGACGTCAACGTACATTTTCTTGAGCCAGGAACTCCATTTCTATGACGTCCCACAAACGCCAGGCTACTTCCTCTTTCGTGCCCTCAATTTTGGTCATGTGTCCATTTTTGCATATAATGGCGACCGAATTTGTATCCGACTCAAAGCCGCTTCCCTTAGCGGTTATATCGTTTGCCACTATCATGTCCATATTTTTTCTGTTTAATTTAGAGATTGCGTTTTCTATGAGTTCGTCGGATTCTGCTGCGAAACCGACCAAGATTTGGTTTTCTCGTTTTCTTTTTCCTACTTCTGCAGCTATATCGGGGTTTTCCTCCAGGATTACCTGAAGGCGATCCTTTCCCTCTCGCTTTATTTTTTGCTCGGACGTTGTAGTAAATTTATAGTCTCCTACAGCCGCTGCCTTGATTATTATGTCAGTTTTTTCGCTTTCCTTTAATACGGCGTCATACATCTCTTCGGCCGTCGTCACATTTACTACCCTCAAGCCGTAAGGTGGCTCTATGCAGGTAGGCCCTTTTATCAACGTAACTTCGCCACCGCGATACCAAGCCGTTTTGGCTATGGCAAAGCCCATTTTTCCCGAGCTTGGATTGCTTAAAAATCTCACGGGATCCATGAATTCCCGCGTCGGACCTGCGGTAACCAAGACTTTTTTGCCGACCAAATCCTTTTTCGGCGATAATACCTTCCATAGGAATTCGATTATTATTTCATTCTTGGGCAATCTACCCTTGCCCTCATATCCGCAAGCAAGCTCTCCTTCTTCGGGAGAAACGACCGTATAGCCAAGCGTGCGTGCGATCTTTACGTGTCGCTGTGTAGCGGGATGTTCCCACATGTGGACATTCATAGCTGGAAATAAGATGACAGGAGCTCTTGTCGCAAGCATGGCAGTTCCTAATAAAGTTTCCGCCTCTCCGAGGGCAGCACGCCTGATAACATTAGCGGTAGCTGGAGCGATCAAAAAAGCTTCAGCCCAATCGGCAAGCGAGATATGAGGTATTTCCCAGCCACGCTCGTTGCTTAGGAAATCTTCTTCCAGCCATGCCCTTCTGCCTGTCAAAGTAGATATCGTAAGAGGCGTGATGAAAGAGGTGGCAGATTGCGTCAAAATCACTTCCACATCATTGCCGTTTTTTCTAATGGCCCTGATTATTTCGGGGATCTTGTAGGCCGATATACCCCCGGATATGCCTATTAGGATCCTTCGGTTAGACTTCCATTCCAACATGGACATCGATCCTTTTAGTAATTTTATAAATCAGTTACAGTTTTGCGGTCCTTGGCTTAAACAAAATTTTCCCATTTTTGATTTCCTCGATTGCTGCAGCGATGGGTTTGTCTTCATCTCCTCCAAACAAACGCTTTGCGGTATCCTCGCTCAAAATCTTCGCCCTTTTTGCAATCATCATGGCCAAAACGTATTTATTTGGAATATCATACTTTCTCATTATTTGGTCAACGTCTACGTATATCATATTTTTCCTGGTTCTCCTTTCCTATAGCTCATAATGATATTTACCAGCTCTTCTGCGGCTCTCTCGACATCATCGTTTATAATGGCATGATCGTAAATGTCTGCCAACTTCATTTCCCGCGCTGCGTTATCAAGACGTATTCTCAGGGATTCCTCGCTTTCCGTCCCTCGAGACACGAGCCTTTGCTTTAGCGCCTCCTCCGATGGAGGTAGTATGAAAATTAATATAGCCTCAGGAAAGGCCTTTTTTACATTAATAGCTCCTTGTACATCTATCTCCAAGATTACATCTTTTCCTTCTTGCAAGTTTTTTATTACTTCGCTTTCGGGTGTTCCGTAATAATGGCCGTGAACCACGGCCCACTCCAGGAAGTTTCCCTCACGTTGTCTTTTGGCAAATTCTTCAGGAGTTATGAAATAGTAATCTACACCGTCAGTTTCACCTTCCCTGGGAGATCTCGTTGTACAAGATATAGAGTATACCAAATCGGGAACCCTTTTAAATAGTTCCTTTCGTATGGTTCCCTTTCCTGCTCCGCTGGGTCCAGATATGACGAACAAGCGCCCTTTTTTACAGGTCATCATTTGGAGCTGTCTGAACCGTTCCTTCAAAACGACTGGCAATAGTTTCAGGTTGTATGGCAGAAAGTATTACGTGATTGCTATCGGTCAATATGATGGCTCGTGTTTTCCTGCCCTGGGTTGCATCGATTAATTGCCCTCTTTCCCTTGCTTCATCTCTAAGTCTTTTTACCGGAGAGGAATCGGGGTGAATTATGGCTATTATCCTGTTTGCTACAACGACATTTCCAAAACCTACATGAACTAACTTGCGCATTTCCATCAACTCTCATTCTACGTTTTGAACATGCTCGCGAATTTGCTCAAGCAAACATTTGCCCTCTACTACATACCAGCGAATCTGCGCGTTTTTTACTTTAGAAGCTATTGTGTTGATTTCTCGCAACATCTCTTGCAACAAGAAGTCTAACTTTTTGCCCTCCGAAGAAGGAGAGTTAAGGGTCTCACGAAACTTTATTATATGAGATTTGCTCCTTGTGATCTCTTCTTTTATGTCCCATTTGTCCGCCAAGAGGGCGACTCCGTCGAAGTGGGAAGTTTCATCTTCCTGAATTTTGCCAGGCAAAAGCAAGCTAATCTTGCGCTCTAACTCTTCCAGTTCATCGTGAAAAGCATTATCCCACTCTTTTTCGATGTTTGCTATCAAAATTTCGTATTTATCGATCGTTTGGATATGAAGGAAGCGATGTGATCTCCCTCAATCCTTCTCATCTCGTTCCACTTAGAAAGCGCTTCATTTAATACAGACAAGGTGTCTTCAACAACTTTGTCGTAAATGTCGAAGACGCACACCTCGGGTTGTTCTAAAACGCCCGGCAGGTCCAGTAAGATTTCAAGCTGTATTTCCTCGAGAAGTTTAAGCCTGCCATGAATCGACATCAATTCCTCAAAATAATTTCCAAGGACGTTTCCGTTAATTCTCGCAGTTTTTAAGTCAGGCGCAAATGAGGCGTAAAGGCTAACCGTCAGCTTGCCCCTTTTGAAACGATCTTTCAACTCTTCTCTAATAGGGTACTCTAATGCATATAGTTCCTTAGGGCAGCGTACGGCTATATTTTGGTATCTTGAATTTACACTATAAATGTCCAAACGTACTATGCCCCAATCAAACGTGCCGCTGGCGCTGCCGTGTCCTGTCATGCTTATTAGCACGGATGCTCCCCCCCAATTTTATCTAAAAAATTGAATTTATCGTGTCGTTTAATCTTCTCTGATTATTGATTTTAATTCAAGCTAATTTAAAGGTATCTGCAAGGGATCTTGAAGCAGAATCCATTTGCATCAAGGAGCTTTCAATCCTTTTAAGCAATGAAGATATGTTGAACTTTCTCAATGCACTTACAGGAACGACCTCGCTTCCAGAGCGCATCGCCAATCGTTCCAACAAAGCTTCTTGCTGTCCGCTGTCTATCATATCTACTTTGTTAAGGACTATAATCCTAGGAATGCAGGCAGCTCCTATTTGATTTAATGTCTCTTCTACTACCGTTAGGGATTCCAGGGGGTCCTTGTCCAGCGGGTCTATGACGATCAAAAGTAGGTCTGCTTCGCTCACTTCTTCAAGCGTGGCTCTAAATGCCGCCACAAGTTCGATCGGAAGCTTTCGAATGAATCCCACCGTATCGGCAAAGAGGGCAAATTTGCCGCTTGGAAGTTTTACCCTTCTTATCTTGGGATCGAGTGTTGCGAATAGCTTATCAGCACAATAGATCTCGTCATCATGACATAAAGCTCTAAGAAGAGTCGATTTCCCGCTGTTGGTGTATCCTACAATTGCTATAGTTGGAATATCGTTTCTTTTACGTCTCTTTCTTGAATTAAAACGACTTTTACGGACCTTTTCGAGCTTGTGCTGCAATGTTTTGGCCCTTCGCTCCAATTTTCTCCGATGTCTTTCAAACTCCGTCTCTCCCGGACCTCTTGTGCCTATGCCCCCTCCCGGTTGAGACATCTGACGTCCTAATCCCTTTAAAAGTGGAATTTCATATTTACACAAAGCTAACTCTACTTGCAATTTAGCTTCAGCAGAATAAGCTCTTGCTTCGAATATTTTCATGATGACAAAAGGCCTGTCCCACACTTCTACGCCAAGGATAGCACCTATGTTGTGTAGCTGAGTCGGCAATAACGAATCATTACACACTACCAAAGAAGCATCTAGATTACTTATCAGGGCCTTCGTTTCGTACAGTTTGCCCTTTCCTATGAACGTGGCGGGATCGGGAGAGGTTCGCTTTTGATCGACCCTTCCCACGACTGTAATGCCTAAATTGGCCAAAAGTAAAGTTAATTCCTCAGCGAGTAAGTCTACATCTACATCAGCGCCTTGCCTTTCAAGGCAGATAAGCACAGCCTTCTTTTCGTTAACCAAGCTTGAGCATCATCTCCTTCATTTGTTGTTCTAATTGATCCAATACATAAAGACGCTTTTCTTTTTCCTTCATGTCATCGGGTAAATCTAAAGGATCTATCAATCTTCCAAAAATGACCTCTATTTTTTTGGGCTTTGGAACGGACGAGCCGCGAGGCATCGCCTCAAACGTACCTTTTACGCACACAGGCAAGATTGGAGCCTTTGCGTGAGACGCGAGCATAGCTACGCCGCCCTCCATGGGTTGTAGCTTCCCGTCGAATGACCTGCTTCCCTCAGGAAAGATTAAGATATCTTCACCTCGAGACAAAATTTCAAGTAAGGTTCTTAAAATGACGCCTGCTTTGTGTTCATCCTGCCTCGAGACGGGAATTGCTCCCAAGTGCCTTATGATGTAACTTAAAATAGACACCTTGAACAACTCTTCTTTTGCTAAATATTTCAATTTCCTCGGATAGGCTACTCCAACGACCACGGGATCTAAGTTGCTGTTGTGATTTGAAGCCACTATTACGGGGCGTCCTTCGGGCAACGCCGGCACATTTTTTATGTGCAGCCTGTTGTAAAGGGTCAGCAAGACTCGGCAAAAACCCTTGGAGAAGGCATAAAAAATTGTATTTTGCTCAAGCGTCACAACGCTTCACCTGTTCTACGTGATCTTTTACGAGCTTTATTACCCTCTCAACTACCTCATCGAGGGTTAAATCGCTTGTATCTAAAATTATAGCATCTTCGGCGGGAATTAGAGGGGATAGCTCCCTATTGCTGTCTTTTTCATCTCGTTGAATTATCTGATAATATACATCATCGAAGGCTATATCTACTCCGCGCTCCATCAGTTCCTTCCATCGTCTTATAGCTCTGGTTTTAGCATCTGCCTTCAGGAAAATTTTTAAATCGGCATCGGGAAATATGACCGTTCCCATGTCTCTTCCTTCGGCGATGAGGTCTTGGCCATCTTGAAGTTCTCTTTGAAGAGTAAGCAAATATTTTCTTACTACAGGCAAGGCGGAATAAAGCGAGACCATCTCGTCTACCTGTGGGGAACGTATGGCCTCTGTGACGTTTTCTCCGTTAATGTATATTTGTTGATCCTTGACTTTGAGATCTAGTTTCTTGAGGCATTCTTCAATTTTAGAGACATCACTGGGAGAAACGCTTCTTTGCAACAAAAAAAGGGTAACTGCTCTATAAATAGCCCCTGAATCAAGGTGCACAAACCCCAATTCTTGAGCAACCCTTTTGGCTACACTGCTTTTTCCTGAACCCGCAGGACCGTCTATGGTTATTATTTTACGTTTTCTCATACGATCTCCTCTGTTTTCATTTCTTCGTCCAATTGATACAAAATATTTACGGCCTCAGACAACAAGGACTCAATGTCGTCTTTTAAGTTGAATCGTTCTAATGCTTCTTCTGATATATTATGTTGTAATCCGTCAGCGCCGAGCCCAAAGCCCAAGATAAGACACATTACATTAGCTACGTGGACTATGTCAACAATAGCCCTGTAGGATTGTTTTTCTTCAGGCAGCTGCTCTGGCGTGTGATGGTAGCGGGCGGCCATGGAATAAATTTCAGGTAGTGCCCATTGATCTATGATCATGCCCCCTATCTCGGCGTGATCGAAACCTAAAACTTCTCTTTCCGCGTAAGTAAAAGGAATGGATTTTTCCTCGACCATCTTATTGATGACGGAATACCCGTAACGAACGTACTCATTAAGGACTATCTTACCGATGTCGTGTAGCAGTCCGGCGAGATACGCTTCTTCCAAATCGATGCCACCCACTTTTTCTCCTATATAACGTGAAAGATAGGCAACACCCAAGGAATGGCGCCATAGCTCGCCCTTATCCAGAGCGTAACCTTTCTGTGATTCGGCCATATAGGGATAGATGCTAGCGGCTAGGACTATACTTCTTAATGTCTTAAATCCAAGAAGAGCCACGGCCTCCGTCACGCTCGTAATGGTTCTTGGGATGCCGTAGTAAGCAGAATTTGCCAAGCGTAAAACTCGAACAACTAATCCTTGATCCTTCGAAAGTGATTTGGCAACATCAGAGGCGCTACTTCTTTCATCATCGATTTTTTTTAACGTTAAAATTACAAATTGAGGCAAGGACGGGATGTCTTTCACCCTTTTTAGTATACGCCTTTTTATTATTTCCTTTGGGCTTCCGTCTATCGACATAGCCTGCCCTCCTGCGCTTTTGAAAGATGAATTAAATTACGCCACCGTTACGAATCATAAGCGATAATTCCTCTCTTTGCAGCTTTAAAAAGGATCCCTCCTTCAAGGTTTTCAGTTGAAGATTGCCTATTTTTGTCCTTGTCAGCTTAATTACCTTGTATCCCAAAATTTCTGCCATTCGCCGCACTTCTCGTTTTACTCCCTCGTAAATTTCCACTTCGCAGCAATTTTCTGCGAGAGTTTTGACGCTTTTTGGCCTTATAAATTTCCTGTCAATTCGAAGTCCTTTTTTCCACTTTACTATGTCTTTCTGGGCAATGGGCTTATCGAGAACGACTTCGTATGTCTTTGTTATGTTATTTCGCGGATGTATCAAATTGTTTGCGAATTCGCCATCATTTGTAAGGATCAATAACCCAGTGCTATTTTTATCAAGTCTGCCGACGGGAAAGGGATTATAGTCCCTTAATTCCCTAGGAAGTAAATCTAAGACCGTCTTATACCTGGCGTCAGTTACGGCACATACGTAGTTACGAGGCTTGTTCATCGCTATGTAGACCTTTTTTAAGGGAACCACCGTACGCTCATCTACTGCTACTTTTGTATCACTGCTTATAGTAACCCACGGTCCCGGCGCAACCTGCCCATCTATTTTTACCCTTCCTTCGGCGATCAGTTTCTCGACCTTTCTTCTGGAGCCCAACCCACACATGGCCAAGTACTTATTTAGTCTAACAGACTCGTTGTACTTTGCGTTATTCCTGTTTTTTGAATTTTCATTAAGTGACATTTCCTTCATTTATTAACTCTTCTTCCGTTGGCAATTCGCTCAACGAGTTAAGGCCAAAGACCTCTAAAAACTCCTGTGTAGTTCTGTATAACAAGGGTAATCCCGTGCCCTTTTTGCGTCCGGCGACCCTTATCAGACCGGATGACAGCAGGGTTTCCAATACCTTATCGCTTCTTACTCCCCTAATTTCTTCTATTTCAGTCCTCGTGATGGGTTGCTTGTAAGCTATTATGGCAAGCGCTTCCATGGCTGCCTTGCTCAATCGCAACTTATATCCGTAGGAGCTGTTGTAGTTTTCAATGACGTCACTCAGATCGCTTGCCGTAGCCATTTGCCAACCTCCGGCAACATTGATCAGAGTGATGCCGTGATGCAAGTCGTAATGATCTTTAATGCAGCGGATAGCTTCTTCTACCGTTTCATGGTCTACCGAAAGTGCGTTTGCAAGTTCTGCTGTTTTTACTGGTTCTGTTGAAACAAATAAAATTGCTTCTATCTCCCTGGCAACTTTTTTAATTTCATTCCTTGAGTTTGACATAAATATCCCCAAATTGTTGCTTTTGATTTAAATAAATAATACCAATCCGGGCAAGTTCTAGCAATGCTACGATTGTGCTTACAACGAAACTTTTACCTGTTTTGTCTTTTAGCAACTCGAGCAGCGTTAATTCCTTGCGTCTCGACAAAGAATTTTTAATGTCCTCTATGCGAGCTTCGATGGTTTCTTCAGGGTCTTCTTTTATCAGTAAATTGACCATATCTTGTGCTGAAGGTTTGGTTTTAGAATTGAATTTATTTATCAAGCTCCACCATAGAGAGGCCAAAAAATAAAGATCGCCCACTTCGTAAAGGGGCCGCACCTCCTCAACTTGTCTGGTGAAATGTTTAGATCTTCTGTAAGACAGAATCTCGAAATAAATAGCTGCAACTCTGAAGGGGTGCAATGATGTTGAAGAAGGTGTACCGCTTGCGTCTAAAGTAACGTCTTCTTCTTTGTCTTCCTCGCCGATTTCGTCTGCAGTTTGAGGAAAAAGAGCACGAACTTTAGAAAGCACTAAAGTGGCTGCCTTGGTTAAAAATTCCGCTATTTCGCTCAAAGACATCTTCTCTGAACGTAACAAATAACTTGCATACACTTTGATAACCTCACTGACGTTTACTTGGGAAGCCTCTATTTGTCTGCTTTCCAACAAGTTTATGAGGGTAATCAAAGTGTCATAAAAATTCTCGTAATCAACCTTAACAGTCACGCGATTTCCCTTCTCCTCCTCCTTTTACCCTTTTTAGAGTCAAAAAGGCGTCCCTTGAGCTTGGGTTTATTAATTTTAAAGGACAAAGCCTACCGCAGTTTTTACCTCTTCCATGGTTTTAGAAGCAACAATTGATGCCCTTTTTGCTCCATCGCGTAAGATATCCATCATCTCTGCTCCGTGGACCTCAAAATAGCGTCTTTGCTCTTGAATTGGCTCAAGTTTTTCCTTAATCCATCCCATTAGGACTTTTTTGCAATCTATGCAGCCAATGCCGGCTACCCTACACTCGCGAGCGAGTTCTTGTTTTTTTTCTTCATCTAGGGTAAATACCTTATGCAGCTCCCATACGGGGCACTTTTCGGGCTCTCCGGGGTCGGTTTTCCTCATCCTTGCGGGGTCTGTCATCATAGTTCTCACTTTGTCCCACATTTCATCTAGGTCTTCCGAGATGAAAAGGGCATTATTGTAGGATTTGCTCATCTTTCTTCCATCGATGCCAGGAATCCTTGGTGTCGGCGTGAGCAAGATTTCGGGCTCGGGAAAAACTTCCTTAAAGGTGTTGTTAAAGCGCCGTGCCAATTCCTTAGCTATCTCTATGTGAATTGATTGGTCTTCCCCTACAGGTACCTTGGTTGCCTTGTATAGCAATATGTCTGCAGCCATCAAAACGGGATATCCCAGGAAGGCGTAAGTTTGTAGATCTCTATCTGCAATATTTTCAAGTTGCTCCTTGTAAATCGGATTCCTTTCAAGTCTGCCCAAAGGAGCAATCATCGATAAAGCAAGGTGCAATTCAGCGTGTCCGCTTACATGGGATTGCTGAAATATAACGGCCTTTTTGGGATCAAGTCCTACGGCAAGCCAATCTAGCAAAATTTCCTTACAGTTGTCCTTTATCGTCGAACTGTTCATATACTCAGACATTAAGGCATGCCAATCGACAATACAGTAATAGCAATCATATTCATCCTGAAGTTTTAGCCAGTTTGTCAAAGCTCCTGCCAAATGTCCCAGGTGCAATTTACCAGTGGGTCGCATACCGCTAAACACGCATTCCTTCATCATATCACCCCATCATACGAATAGCACATTTATAGAACGTGTTAAAGTGTTACTGTAAATAACGCCTCTACATATAATATATTACATATTCTTGTGACATATATCACGCAAAGCAATGACTGAACTTTTTCATTTTTTTATTGGTTGTTTTGATAATTATTATAATGAAACCGTGGCTTTCTTGGCCAGGCATAATTGTCCGATTTTAACAATATACTAAAGTTTATCAAAGGAAATTATCCTCGGGGGACTGTAAACTTTGATGTCAGTTAAATCATGTACTTGGATTTCAAGGGATTGTTGCAGATCCTTGATGAACTTGGATAAACCGCTTCGTTCCATTTGGCCATGATCTACCAAAGCGACCGTTAAGCGTTGTTGCGCCTCGGCTATTTGATGATATTTCATGTCAGCTGTTATATATAGATCGACGTTAAAGTTTGCAGCATTAATCCATAGGTTTCCGCCCGATCCACCGCACAAGGCAATAGTCTTAAATCGTTTTTTGTCACCGTAAAATGCGATCCATGGAATTTGCCAGGCAGCGTTCAAGATTTTTGCTAATTCTTCCCGAGAGACCTCGCGTTTCATATATCCCCAAGCTCCCAGCCCAAAGGCTCCCTCCGGGCCTTCCATCAAGGGCTTAAAATCTGAAATCTCAATTGCCTCGGCCAACGCAACGTTTATTCCGTTATAAGACACATCCAAACAGGTATGAACCGCAATTAGGTTCAAATTATTGCGGGCAGCTTTATAAAATAGCGATTCTGCGTAATTTGAGGTATCCCAACACTTGATAGGAGAAAGAATTGGCGGATGATGAGTGATTACGAGATTTGCTTTGAGCTCGTGCGCTTTTTCTATAACTTCAACGGTCAAGTCCAAAGCGACAACCACGCCTTTGACCATGCATTGCGGATCACCAAGGATCAGACCAGAATTGTCCCACTCCTCTTGCAGGTCGAAGGGAGCCATTTGGTCTATTTTGGCCAAGATATCCTTTACCGCGTAATGCATAGAAAACATCTCCTCGCACAGGGTTGCAATTAACAGAAAAAGCCACCTCGAAGGTGGCTTTGATTACTTTGGTGGGCCCACCTGGACTCGAACCAGGAACCTTCCGGTTATGAGCCGGTGGCTCTGACCAGTTGAGCTATGGGCCCGACCTTTAGGCATTTATGATTATAACTACCAGTTCCTTTTAGGGCAAGTAGTAAGAGTCGTTTTATCGAAAAAAATTCGTCTACTTTTCTACAGTAATGCAACTAACAGGGCAACTTTCAGCCGCTTCCATCGCGCAATCTGCACCGCTTTGCTTTATCACCTTGGCTTTACCCATATCTTCGTCTAACTCAAAGACCTCTGGACATATTTGAGAGCAAACCCCACATCCTATACACAACTCCTGGTCTAGTTCCACTTTCATTTGCCTCCACCTCTCTTTTTGTCATACTATATCAGTAATTTCATTCTAGTCAAATGTTTTTTGTCACAGAACGCTCACATGAGGCTTTCCTTCGCGTTTTTCCAATACCAAAAGAGCTTTGTATTGAGAGATTGCCTTTTGTTCTGGCAAAGCTGATGCGATAAAGACACCTTTTCCCACCACGGAAGCCTCAAATTCGCGAGTCATCATTATCATACCTGATATTGTACTACCTCCTCGCATAAAGTCATCGATGATTAAAACCTTCGCCCCTTTTTTTAGATTGCGCGTTCCCATATACATAGTCCTTACTTCGCCTGTTCCCGAAGGGTAATGTAAAGCCACGGCAGGACCATCACTAGGTCTGTTTCTAAATCTACATACTGCTAAAGGAAGTCCCAGGCCCTGTGCCACGTAGAGGGCAATAGGTATGCCCTTCACCTCAGTAGTCATCACCACATCGGCACCAGAATCAACAAACATCGATGCCAAGGCCCATCCTAACAATTGTGTATAGTAGGGGTTAAATATGATGTCGCTATAGTATATCAACCCGCCAGGTAAAAACCTCTCTTCTTTGGAAAGTTCGTTGGCGAGACATTCAAGAAAATTCCTCCTGTCGGATTCGTCAAAAACGGGAACCAGGTAGGCTCCGCCACCTCTTCCTCTGTCGATGACAATATTGCAGCGACCTTCATCTTTCATTGCCTTTGATATTATCTCTATGTCATCGCTTATGACGGTCTTTGAGACTTTGAAACCTTTGGCCATATCGCTCAGCGAGAATGATCGAAAGGGGTTTTTGGCCAATCTCCACATTATTCTTGCAATGCGTTCTAGCCTGGGGATTTTCACTTCCAATCACTCCAGTACAAATATTTTGCTTATTTCGACCAGCTTCGAGCTCATAACCTCTTGTGCCTTAAGTGCTTCATATTTATCTGTAAAAAGGCAGAAGGCAGAAGAACCGCTTCCGCTTACGCTCCAAGCTAGGCTGCTTTTGAAAGTATTGCACAAATCGAAAAACTTGTTGTAAAAATCGCTTTCTTTTCTCAGGATAGATATGAAATCGTTAGGAAGAAGACCTATTTTCTTACGTCTTTCGAGGTTGCCGTATATGTTTAAGGCTTCGTAGATTGCATGGGAAACAGGGACTATATTGATATTTCCCTTTTTCCGGTCCTCATCGAGTTTTCTATAAGCTTCTGCAGTTGAAATACTTTTGTCAGGAATGGCCAACAAGGCATATATACCCGTGAGCTGGTCCAGCAATTTAAGCCTTTCGCCTACACCGGTCGCTAGTGCAGTTTTTGACTTTGATAAAAAGAAGGGAATGTCGGCTCCTATAGAGGCAAGCTCTGAAGGGTCAAGGTCAATATCATGCACCGTGGAAAGCCATTCTACCATCGCTGCTGCGTTGCCGCTGCCCGCGCCTATCCCACTGCCAATTGGTAAAATTTTCCAGATATCACACTCCATAGGAGGTAATTTAATTCCCTTTTCCCTCAAAAAATCGATCGCCCTGTTTATAACATTAGTTCCTGAGATAACGATGTTGTGTGAATTAATCACGTCTTTTTGAGCAGGATCATTGAACTTTTTAACGCCTAACCATTCAACGGGACCGAGCTTGTGAAATAAAGTTGCTATTTCGTGATACCCATCTTCTCTAGGTACAAAGACTCTTAAGGTCAGGTTTATTTTTATGTAACTAGGGATGTAAATCAATATACTCTTACCCCCGATCTGGATTTCATCAATTTATCTTACCTTAACCCGAATCCATTGCAAATATCGCACAAAAAGTGTACCAATTAATTGTGCTCAAATAAATAGGCGCTCTAAAAAAATAATTTAAGACCCCCAACTAGGCCTTGGGGGTCTTTTTTTATATAATATCTTTATATAAAGGAGCTCTTTTTGATTTTGCGTTGCTTGGCTTCTACCTAGTTTCTAATGGTTTTAGTCTTTGTGTCGAAATGACATGAAAGAAAACAAAAAGCTTTCCTTAAAACTCGATTTGTTCTCCTGAGGGCAGAAACTTTAGCTCTACATCGCGCGTTAACAAATCAGCATAGCGGAATGAAACAGTGCTGTTCTGCGCTTTTACGAATAGCGTAAATATATTCGGATAGGTCTCCATGATTACACCCTCGTGCTCTTCTGCCTTTCGCCTTCCTTTTGACTGCCGGTATCTAACGCGAGCTCCGATGTGGGAAGCCAATTTTTCACGTATGTCAACCAACTTCTCACTCACCGGACATCACTCCTATAATAACATTTGTCTACATTTTATCATATCTTTATGAAAAATTCAAGTAAAACCGCACGTTTTTGCATTAACACATGAATATAACAAAAATACTTAAACAGCCTCTTTGCAAGCATAAAAAGAGGCTGTTTAAACTTATGAGGCACGATATGTGTATCTATTTTTTGCTGGATTTACATCCTTTCGTATTTGCCCACTAATTCTCCGTAAGCCAGTATGTGTCCTTTCATAGCTTTTTCAACTGCCGACTTGTAAGCTCCACTTTTGAGTTTCAACGACGGAATATCTAAAGCATAAACTTTAAAGTAATATCTGTGTACGCCATGCCCTCTTGGCGGACAAGGACCTCCGTACCCTAGACGTCCAAAATCATTGATTCCTGCGACTCCTGGCGTTTCTCCTTCGCTTAAGCTTTCTTTTTTTGGATCGATATCAAAGAAAATGGCATGCGTGAACGTCCCGCTTGGTGCGTCCGGATCATCGACGATCAAAACTAGGCTTTGCGTTTCAGGAGGTATTCCCTGCCAACTAAGAGGCGGCATTATATTTTTGCCGTCACAGGTGTACTTAGAAGGGATGAATTCACCTTCTTTAAAAACTGTTGAAGTAATCTTTATCTGCATTTGCAACACCTCCAGGTTTGCGTTGGCACTAAAAGCAAACGCTAGATCGAGCAAAAGCAACAAAATTATACAACTAATAGGATTACTCAAAAATCTTGTTCTCATCTTTCTGCAGCTCCCTATTTATTCTCAAACTTCTTCTCCAAGGCGCTTCCGCCTAGATAGGCAGCTTTTACCCTATCGTCATTAGCTAGTTGACTTGATGGTCCTTCGATGCTAATTTTGCCGATCTCGAGGATGTAAGCGTAATGTGCTTCAGCTAAGGCTTTTTTAGCATTTTGTTCCACCAGTAAAATCGAGACGCCGCGTTCTTCGTGAATCTTTCTTATGGCGTTGAATATTTCTTTTACCAGTATCGGTGCCAATCCAAGGGAAGGTTCGTCCAACAAAAGCAGGGTAGGTTTGGAAATCAATCCTCTTCCGAGGGCAAGCATCTGTTGCTCCCCCCCGGAAAGTGTGCCGGCAAGCTGGTTTTTCCTCTCCAAGAGCACCGGGAAGAGCTCGAAGATCCACTGTTTCTCCACTTCGATTTCTTTCTGAGACAGCCGTTCCTTTCCGCCATAGGCCCCGAGGTTTAAATTTTCTTCCACCGTAAGGGTGGAAAATACCCTTCTTCCCTCAGGCACGTGTGAAATCCCTAAAGAGGCAAGCTCGTGTGCAGGTACGAAACTCAGGTCTTTGCCCTTATAATATATTTTACCGCTTTGTAAAGGCACTATCTTTGAGATAGATTTAAGCATAGTCGATTTGCCCGCTCCGTTTGCTCCCAAGACCGCTACTATCTGGCCATCATAAAGCTTTAGTGATACACCCTTTAAAGCCTGAACAGCCCCATAGGTAACAACGACATTTTCCAGGACTAACAACTCGGACATGCCCTATTCCTCCCTGCCCAAGTAGGCTTCGATGACCTTTGGATGGTTGTAGATTTCTTTTGGTGTTCCTTCTGCTATTTTCATTCCCATATCCATCACCACGACCCAATGGGAAATACCCATGACTACGTTCATGTCATGTTCGATTAGCAAAATGGTAAGGTTTTGTTCTTCTAAGAGGCTCTCCAAAAATACCATAAGTTCCTCCGTTTCTTTATCGTTTAAACCGGAAGAAGGTTCGTCCAGAATTAATAACCTCGGAGAGGACGACAATGCCCTTGCCAGTTCCAGGAGTTTTTGCTTTCCGTAGGGCAAGTTTTTGGCGAGTTCGTCATGCACGTCGCCTAATCCAGTTTTTTCGAGCCAATGCGTGGCAATCTCTAATGCCCACTTTTCCTCCGCTCGTTGAGATTCGGTTCTTACGATCGAAGACAGTACGTAAGAGTTCATTCTATGATGAAGCCCGGCCATGACGTTTTCAATGCAAGTTAGATTGGGAAAAAGCCTGATATTTTGAAAAGTGCGCGCTAAGCCCAACTCTGCGATCTTGTGCGGTTTCAAGCCCGTAATGTCGTTGCCCTCGAAATAAACTCGACCAGATACCGGCTTATATATCCCGGTTACGACGTTAAATACCGTGGTCTTTCCTGCACCGTTGGGCCCTATTATACTCGTTATCTTTTCTTGGCTAACGGCCAAATCGAACTCATTAACAGCGACGAGCCCCCCAAAGGTCATCGTCAGTTTATCGGTTGTTAAAATGTGGTTCCCAATTATATTAGGTACACTAGGGTCATTTTTGCCCCTGGCTTTCTTTTTCTTTATGTTTCGGTTTTGGTCAATTAACTGTAATTTGCCCTTCACTTTTCCTTTAACGTCGTCGATATCACCAATTCGTAGTCCCACGGCTTCCCTTTTTCGTGGCCAAATTCCTCCTGGACGAAATATCATCGTCAATACTAAAGCTCCTCCGAAAAAAAGCATCCTGTAGTTTGCAACGATTCGAAAGATTTCCGGGAACACAGTTATAATGCCAGCTCCAAGGATAGAACCGGGTATGGAGCCCAAACCACCTAACATTACGATGCAAAAAAGCATGGAAGATTCCATGAAAGTAAAGGTATCCGGTGAAACGATCATTAATTTGCTCGCATAAATGTTGCCTGCTACTCCGGCTAATGCAGCTCCCACTACGAATGCTAAAAGTTTGAAGTGCCTTACATCAATGCCGCTCGTCTCGGCGGCAATATCGTCTTCGCGAAGATAATTCCACGCTCTGCCGATGCGAGAACGTTGCAGTCGAATTAGACATATTATAACTATGACCAAAATACCCCATACATAAAAGTAAAAACGAGTGGGAGAGTCTATTAAAAAAGGCCCAAGAGAAGGTCTCCCTACGCCGGTTATGCCATTTGGCCCACCCGTTAATCCGAAGGGGTTATTTATCAGTGCTAATCTTACGATCTCTCCTATGCCAATGGTTACAACGCACAGATAATCTCCACGGAGATGTATGATAGGTGAAGTGACTACATAGGCAAAAAGGCCTGCACCTATAGCACTGAGTGGAATTAGCCATATTATTGGGATGCCATACAACGTATTTAAGATGGCTGTGATATAAGCGCCGATGGCGTAAAAGGCAGCATGTCCTAAATCAAATAATCCCGTCTCCCCTAATACGATGTTTAGGCTCAAGCCAAGTAGCGCGTATACTCCGAAGAAAAAAGCCACGTCTGTCCAGTAAAAGTTAGAAAAAAGAGGATAGAGGCAAAAAAGGAGAATGACGGCCAACAGCGAAAATTTAGATGTTCCTCGACCCTTACCCATGGGTTACACCTTTTCGGCGACCTTTTCGCCAATTAGTCCTGTTGGCCGGAAAATTAATATGATGATGAGAATTAAAAATGTAAAGACATCCTTCCACGCACTCGATATATAGGCCGCTCCAAACATCTCGACTGTGCCAAGTAGCAGTCCTCCCAGCATCGCTGCTGGAATGTTACCTATGCCTCCAAGTATAGTTGCAGTAAAGGCTTTAAGCCCATAATTCCATCCCATGACAAAGGATATCTGACGATAGTACATCCCATTCATTACCCCTGCCACGCCGCCTAAGGCTGGACCCAGAAAAAAGATGAATAACGTGATCTTTCTTACGTCGACGCCCAGGATTGTTGCCATTTCTCTATCCAGAGCCGTAGCCCTTATCGCTGCACCAAACGTCGTCTTTTGGACGATGTAATATAAAGTTAGCATCAGTATAAAAGATAAAATCAATATGAACAGTTGCATTATTGTTACGTGAAGCCATCCCAAATGTATAGCGTGCGTGGGGACTACCGAAGCGGGGTATGCTTGATATCTTGGTCCCCATATCGCCATTATCGAGTTCTGTAAAAATATGGAGGCACCTAAAGCGGATACCACCAAAGGTAGTCTGCCCGATTTTTGAACGGGACGGTAAGCCACTCTTTCCATCAAAACTCCCGCGCATCCCACCGCGAAGAAGGAAAAAAGGAGGGCCGCGATCATGCCTCCCCATAGACCAAATCTTTGGCTCGCGGCCCCTGCTCCCCATATCAGAAGGGAATATCCCAAATAGCTTCCCAAAGCGAACAAATCGCCGTGAGCGAAATTAATCAACTTCATGACACCATAAACCATGGAATATCCAAGCGCGATGAGCGCGTAAAAAGAACCTATTGTTAGTCCGTTTAAAAGTTGTTCTAAGATTATCATAAAGTTGCTCCTTTCTTTCCCCGTGTTATGGTGTTATGGATTGTAAACTACCATCTCTCCTTTTTCGGTCACTACGTACATCTTGTAGATTATTCCCCTTCTATCCCCCCGATCGGTGAAGCCTATGCTTCCCGTGATGCCATCGCAACCTTCCATGCCTGTTCGAAGGACGTTTAACATGGCGTCCGTTTCGGTAGAACCAGCTTTATCGATGGCAAAAGCCAATGCAAACAAGGCATCAGCAGCATAGACGGGCCATGGACTTGTTGGTATGGTGTTGTGCTTTTGCCTATAAAGTTCGAGGAAGCGTTTTGCCTTCGGGGTGTCCAGGTCGGTGGGCATGGGTTCTTGGGTCATGAGACATCCCTTAGCGTAATCTAAACCCGCTATTTTAATGAAATCTTCATTAATGGCAGCATTTCCACCGACGAAGGGACATTTTATCCCCAGATCTCGACCTTGGCGTACAAGCAGCCCTGCTTCTGGAAAATATCCGGTGAAATACCATACGTCAGGATTTGTTTCCCGAAGTTTTGTAAGGATGGGCGTAAAATCCTTTTCCCCTGGGGTGATGGCATCGTAAAAGACCAGTTCAGCTATTCCTGCATCGAGGTACTGTTTAAGGGCTTTTTTGGCTTCTTCGGCCACACCTAGTGCAAATGTCGTATTATCGTGCATGATCGCTATACGACGGGCTTTCATCTCTTCAACAGAGTATTCGCTAAAAAATTGTCCTTGCGTATCGTCGCGCCCGCAAGTCCTGAAGAAATATTTGCGTTCTTTGGCCAAGGTCAGTTTTACAGCTGTACTGCCATAACCTATGTCGATCATTTTATTCGCTTCGTATATATCTGCTGCTGGTTCGTTGACCGAGGAGCCGTAAGTTCCAATAACCGCAGCCACGCGTTGGGAAACAAGCCTTTGTGCTGCCAAAGCGCTATCTCGAGGGTTGGAGGCGTCGTCTGCTATTACGATTTCTATTTTGCGACCGCCCAGTATACCCCCTTCTTCTTGAATCATCTGAAGGGCAACCTCGACTGAGTTTTTAGCCATTTCTCCCTCGTAAGCCCATTGCCCGGTAATAGGAGCTTGAAGGCCGATTTTAATGGGTTTTTCCTGCGCGTAGGCAATCCCCAGAGGTAGGACAAACAGAAAAGCAAGGCAAAGACAAATCCATACTTTACCCTTTCGCATCTTTCATTCTCCTCCTCAATATTATTGTTTATTATAAATACTACTATGAACTGCAATCTAAATACAAGCAAAAAGCTGCATTTATGCTGTATTTATATTGCATAAATTATACTGCACACTTTGCCATCTCAATGAGTACCTAAATTTAGGGAGAATTTTTTAAAGGCAATATTTATCCCGAGCTTTCAAGCCAGGTCAAACTCTTCGGAGACTGCCTTTGCGGCCTTTTCTGCATTGCTTCTTGGAACTAATGTTGATATTTTTATCTCGGAGGTGCTCGTGCCAAGCAACTTTATTCCCTCTTTGTCAAGGGCAGCAAAAAATCTCGCTGCCACCCCTGGGGTTGAGTCTATTCCTACGCCTACGGCCGTTATCTTGGCCACCTCATCGTCTTCGACAAGCGCGCATTCACCATATTCGGATAAAATATGTTTCACAGTTTTGCGCACACTTTCGCTTACATCATCTGCAACGGTAAAGGATAAACAGATATTGCCGTTATTCTTGATCATGGAGATCATGTCTAAATTTATGTTTTGGGAAGCCAAGGTCATGAATAGATGAACCTGAGCCTTTTGTCCCCCGGGCAATGGGTTAATGACAAACTTTCTTTGATTTTTGTCCATCGCAACGCCAGTAACAACTGGTTGTTCCAACCACTCTGGTAAGGTGTTCACCACGTAAGTCCCCCTTTCATTGGAATGTGTGGAAGCAGAGTAAAGCTCTACATTAAATTTCTTAGCTATTTCAACAGCTCTGAAATGAATAACTTTTGCGCCCATGGATGCCAGCTCCATCAATTCATCGTACGTTATGTAGGATAGCTTTTTAGCTGAAGGCACTACCCTGGGGTCACAGGCAAATATACCAGGTACATCGCTATAGATTTCACACTTAGCATTTAACTTCGCGGCTATAGCGACAGCTGACGTGTCAGAACCGCCCCGTCCAAGGGTGGTCACATCTTTGAAGTCAGTGATGCCCTGAAACCCGGTCACAACGATGACGTCATTTGTCTTAAATTCTTCCATCAGCTTTTCCGTATTTATATCGATTATGCGTGCGTTGTTGAAATCGGGTGTCGTTATCATTTCCAATTGAAGGGCATTTAAAGAGACGGAAGGTACGCCCAAGTCGTTTAGCGCAATGGAAAGTAACGCTGCCGTCACCTGTTCGCCGGTTGACAGAAGCATATCGAGTTCGCGCGGTTCTGGGGTGCTGCTTATCTTTTTTGCCAAAGATATGAGCTCGTCCGTGGTCTTTCCCATGGCAGAGACCACAACGCATACCTTTTCTCCTTCTTGGATGACCCTTTTTATCTTTTCTGCTACCCTTTTTATTTTTTCGACCGTTGCGACCGATGATCCGCCATATTTTTGTACGATCAATGAAAGATCCCTCCACGTTTTTATTTATAGATTCCTCAAATCCTCAACGATCTTACTTTTATCGGCGACGTTTTCGTCTACTCTCTTGACGATACGTGCCGGTGCTCCAACGACGACAGTATTTTCAGGCACGTCTTTCGTTACGATGGAACCTGCGCCAACTATAGCACCCTTTCCGACTTTGACTCCTTCTAAAATGACGGCATTTGCCCCGATTAACACGTTATCTTCTATTACTACAGGGGTGGCGCTTGGCGGTTCTATAACACCCGCTATGACTGTGCCTGCTCCTATGTGACAGTTGGATCCTATAATGGCCCTTCCTCCAATGACTGCATTCATGTCTATCATTGTGCCAGGCCCTATGACGGCTCCTATGTTTATCACGGCGCCCATCATTATCACAACGCCCCTGCCTATTTCGACCATGTCCCGTATTATCGCCCCAGGTTCTATGCGAGCATCGTATTTAGTAAGGTCAGCTAAGGGAATAGCCGAGTTTCGAGCCCTTACCTCAACGTGAAAATCTCGAATGCGGTCTTTGTTTTTATCTCTTGCCCTTTTTATCTCCTTATAATCGCCAATTAAAACCCCAAAGTCAAAACTGCCAACGAAGTGCAAGTCGCCCCAATCAAGATCTCGAAGATCCCCAGCTACGAAAGCAATGGAAGGAGTCGTCTTTTTTGATTCGCTTATGAGTTTAATTATTTCTTGAGCTTGCATTGCAAGACCTCCTCAAAGGTATAAAAACCATCATTAACAGTCAATGCAAATTCTGCGGCCTTCAAGGCACCATAGGCGAAGACGCTTCTTGATATGGCTCGATGATTGAAGGAAAGGATCTCTCCTTCATTTGCAAAGATAACACTATGGTCCCCGGGCAAGCCTCCAATTCTCAAGGAATGCATGGAACAAGGCTTTCCTACGGCATTTTGAAGCATTATGGCCGTTCCCGATGGGGCATCTTTTTTCTTGTTGTGGTGTGCCTCTACGATTTCTAAGTCCCAGTCCTCAAAAAGTTTTGAGTAACTTGCTAGTATGATCTTTAAGGCGTTAACTCCGAAGGAAAAGTTATAACTTTGTATGACCGGGACTTTCCTCGCAAGTTCTTTTAACATTAAGAAGTCTTCATCGTTTAGCCCTGTTGTACCTATGACCAGAGCCGATTCGTGCTTTTTGCAAAGTTCTATCGTATCGGGCAAAGAGCTTCTGTGCGAGAAATCGACGATCACTTCAGGCCTCGTTTCGTCATTCCAAGTTTCATGGGTACTCACTGTTAGACATAAAGTATGACCCTCGAAAGCCTTCCTGATTTCTTGACCCATCCGACCCGTGGCTCCGATTAAACCATAACGCATGAAAGTATCCCTCCTTCTTCCATGGCCCCGTCTACCTCAGCCATTGCCTTAGGTGAAGCTGGAATCAAGGGAAGCCGCAGTTCATTTCGACACAACCCGAGCTTGCTCGCTGCATATTTTACGGGAATCGGGTTAGTTTCGCAAAATAGACCTTTCATCAAAGGGAAAAGCTGGAGATGCAGGCGACGCGCTTCCTCTGTCTTTCCTTGCAGGGTGTAGCGTATCATATCCGAAGTTTCTTTAGGCGCTACGTTTGAAAGGACGGAAATTACGCCGTCTCCTCCGGCATTTACCAGATGAAATGCTTGATCGTCGTTTCCTGAAAGCACGGCAAAGTCCTGCCTCGTTCTTTTAACATTCTTGATTAACGCATCGACCTGTGCTTGGTTGCCCGATGCTTCTTTTATGCCCACTATGTTTGGGATTTCTGCAAGCCTGATAACAGTTTCAGGCAGGATGTTTACGCCTGTTCTTCCTGGAACGTTATAAATAATTATTTGTCCGCTTCCCAGGCGTGAAGCAACAGTTCGATAATGTTCATATAATCCATCTTGTGGCGGCTTATTGTAGTAAGGCGTAACAATTAACACCGCATCAGCTCCAAGCGACAGCGCCACGTGCGACAGTTCAACCGTTGTTTGCGTACAGTTTGAGCCCGTGCCAACCACGATGGGGATCCTTCCGGCAACTCTTTCGACGCAAAATCGGATGATCTTCCTTTTTTCGGTGCTGCTGATTGTGGTTGCCTCCCCTGTAGTTCCAAGTACCACTAAGAAATCGACGCCATTTCTGATTTGAAACTCCACCAATCTCTCCAGGCTTTCGAAATCAACCCTTCCTTTTTTAAAAGGTGTAATCAGTGCTGTACCGGTTCCTCTGAACATATCTATCCCTCCAAGTATGTGAATATAATAAAAAGCTCGTCCCAAATTTGGGACGAGCTTTTATACCCGCGGTACCACCCTTCTTGGACACCCTTGTTCGTAAAACAAATGTGCCCCTCTCGTTAGCCCTTTGACGGAGGCAACCCGAGCATGTACTCCGGCCTTTTTAGCCTTTCCATGCCAGCTCTCGCAAGCTTTGGGCCTTGCGGTGCACCAAGGGCGCCTCTCAGCTCGGTAAACGCCCATCTCTGTTGACGCCTTTATCCTCCGGCCTCTTGCTTCATCGCCGTTACGTTATAAAATCAAGTTGTATGAATCTTACAAGTATAATCTGGTCTTGTCAATAGGGCGAATCGTCTTGCCAAAAAAAATAAAGCGAAAACGCCCCCCGAAGTCGTCCGTTTTGTTGTTTACGGCAATCATATAATGTCCCTTAACGCCAGACCCAGTGGCGCTTCCCAACCGCCTCCCCTTGGCCGCTCTTTGAGTGGGAAGTTTTTCCAGGGATCAAGTAAAGTTACAGGAAGCGCCACGGCAGATTTCAAGGCGTCCTGTAGCTCTAATGCGAGTTTGGTCAGGCCGATCAAAAACAATCGATTTATTCCAAAATAGGGATAATGACCGTTGAGGTAATCAACGGTAAATTTGATTTCCTTGACGATGTTTTGAATCAAGTATTCTGAGTTCCTTTTGCGCCCTAACATTACAGGCCTGTAAAATATACCGTCACCCTTGTAACCTAGGGCTATCAGGGAAATAGTATCCCCCAGGAAAAAGGACAAATATCCCTCTTTACTGTCAAGTACATCGGCGAGGCCCTCGCTGCCTTTAGGATATATAAGAGCGCTTCTGAAGAGTGCTATCGATGTGGGCTCTAAGGCAGTAGGAAAAAAACCTGCTCTCGTGATGGCTTTCATGATTTTATCTATAAAGGATTTGCTCGATGCTATTACTAAGTACTTTCTAAACGATCCTCTCTGGCTTGAATCTTTAGGAGGAAAGGGAAAATCGATTTTTACTGCATCGTAATAAGCTTTTTCGCCCGTAAGCGGGAAGAATTCATCTAATTGCCAGTAAAGTGACTTTATCACTTCGTCAAAAGGCATGTTCCTAGGAAAATCGACAAAACCTTCATGGCTATCCCTCATGGGAATTCCAAAAGCTGCTTTAACCTTGCCAAACCTTCCAATCTTTTTCTTTAATTTTTTAAGCGCTACATATAGGGCCTCTGTATCGATGATGCTTTCCATTTGTATTACTTCTTTGGGGAGAAAAACTTTGGCGCGAGCGTTACATTTCAGGGATGTGCCTTCTTTTTTAAGCTCGACGTAGCGAAGTCCTCCACCCGAGATTGATATCCCGCAGTGAACGTTCTTCTTCATAAAAAACAACTCCTGTCCGAAGATGCTCAATTGATAATAACATCGATAATAACAGGAATCGAGAATTATCTCCAAATTATTTCTATCAGGCCTTGATGTTCATCATGGATGCCACACTACTAATCCCCCAAAGCTCCCTTTCATTTTGGTATATATTCTCTTTTCTTCTCCAAAGAGATACGAATAAATTTCTTCAGCCTTTTTTTCTGGATCTATATCATTAAAGTTTGACGGAATCACAACTTTGCCAATAAAGTAGGCGTTGGCAAAACAAGTACCCAAATTTGTCGTGTAATAATTATAAGGTAACGTCAAATAAACTCTGCCATCTTTGAAAGCTGACAAATTTTTATAAAATTCTGGATTTTCTCTAATGTCCTCTTCGACAAGATGTCTTCCGCCTCCATCGACGAAAATTATGTCTGGATCCCATACTAAAAGCATTTCTTTGTCAATTAGTACATATTCACCCTTTAAATTTCTCGCAACACTTTTTATCCCTAAAAACTCGAAAGGAAGGTATCTTCTAAAGGTACTTTCGATTCCATGGGCGCCCCTGTGTCCGATTCCGCCGACATAAACCGAAGGGGCCTCTTGGGCGAAACCTTTTGTACGATCTGACAGGTCTTTTTTCATATCCTCGAAAAATTTAACGAGGTCATCCGCTCTCCTGGAATTGTCCATGATACGCCCTATCAGGCCGAAGGAGCGATATACAGTTTCTTCGGATACCGTCTCGTCTCCGTAAGATAACACGACTACTGGAATGCCAAGCTTAGCCTGAAGCCTATCGGCGTTGTTTTTTTGCATATAAGTTATAAATATTAAATCAGGATTGCAATTTAAAGTTGCTTCCGGATCCGGACCTTGATTTATGGTTGCAGGTCCCCCTGGGCCAATGACTGGAAGCGTCTTGAATGAAGGATTAGCGTATGCATAAGGACGTCCCGTTGGATCTTTTTCCATCTCCTCCACTCCCACGACCTTGTCTTGTACATTCATGTATGTTATTAGACGGAGCGCTCCGGGCCCTGCACAAACGATTCTCTGGACAGAACCTTCGATTGACACGGATCGACCCGCCATATCCTCAATCGTTACCGCCTCTCCTCTGGCATGGTCCGTTGCCCAAAATGAACCGGCAAATATTGCCAAGACCAGTATTAAAAAACTCTTTTTGCAAAATTTTTGAATCATCTTTAAGCCCCCAGATTCATATTTTTGGCGAAGTAAAAATTATTTTTTGACTTCGATAGAGGCGTCACAATGATATGATCGCCTATTTGCGTCAACCTCACTTCTACCTTGAATACATCTTCTATATTTTGAGGAGTTATTATCTCAAGACCGCCGTAAGCATAAACTTTACCCTCCTTTAGCAACAAAAACCTGTCAGCAAATTGCAAGGCGAGATTAATGTCGTGCATGGAGAATATAATTGCCATTCCCATATCCTTCGCCATCATGTAAAGCAAATTCATTACCTCAATTTGATGATACAGATCAAGGCTACTTGTAGGTTCATCAAGCAAAAGCACTTTTGGTTCTTGAGCTATTGCTCTTGCTAACATTACTCGTTGAATTTCTCCACCTGATAGCTCTCTTACGGAACGAAGCGCGTATCTTTCTATTTCCATCGCTTGCAGTGCACAGTTGACAACATTGAAGTCATAGTCCGAAGGAGACCAGTAGATATGTGGTTTTCGTCCCAACAACACAGCATCAAAAACCGTGAGATCGCCTTCGTGATAACGCTGCGGTACATAACCTACATGTTTTGCGATCTCCTCGCATTTCATTTTGTTTAAGTTTTTTCCATCCAATATCACTATGCCAGATCTCGGTTTGAGCAGGCCGTTTAAACATTTAAGCAATGTTGATTTACCCGAGCCGTTCATCCCAATTACTGCCAATATAGAGCATGACGTGACTTCGATGCTGACTCCCTGCAGTACAATTTCTTTACTATACGCAAAAGAGACATCCTTAGTTTTTAAAATTTTCGATTACCTCCTTTTCATAAGCATGTACAAAAACAGGGGTGCTCCCATAAAGGATGTGATTATCCCCACTGGTAGCACGACAGGGGATAAGATGTTTCGAGCGATGGTGTCCGAGACGAGTAGCAGAAGTGCTCCTATGATGCAGGATTGAGGCAAAAGATGTCTGTGATCCCCGCCAACCAATAAGCGGGTTATATGAGGTGCCGCCAGTCCTATGAAACCAATGACGCCAAAGGTGGCTACGACCAAAGATGTAACGAGAGCTGCAAGCATAATGCTTATTTTTATTACCTTTCCGGCATTTACTCCAAGGGTTTTGGCGACCTCGGTGCCTTCCGTAATGGCATTCATGTTCCATCGATTGAGCATGAAGTAAATGAAAGACGGTAATAAAAAAATTGTCACCAAGAACAGATCCTTCCATGAAGCACGACTGACGTCGCCGAAGGTCCAAAAGACGATAGAAGCCACCTCTATGTCACTTGCAAAATACTGGATCATCATAGTACCGGCAGATGCAAGCGCGGAAAGGGCAACGCCGGACAGTATTATAGCCTCAGAAGATAGTTTTCTTTTTTGGCTTAATATCAAAATAACCCAGGTTGTCGCAGAAGCTCCTAAAAAGGCGAAAAACCCAATTCCCAACGAAAGAGAGTTTAATATCGAGAGATTTACCTCGGTAGGTTTAAAACCGATGACGGTAATGGCCAAGGCAGCGCCAAAGGCTGCGCCTTGGGAGATTCCAAGAGTGTAAGGGGAAGCCAGGGGATTGTGTAAAATGCACTGAAGAACTACTCCACTCATGGCCAATGCCCATCCCGCCAGAACAGCTCCAATTATCCTGGGAAAACGGATATGCCATATTATCGTTGAGTTGGTACTCTCTTCATTGCCTAACAAAGCACTTACTAAGTCTGCAAGACTCATTTTTGAAGAGCCCAAAGAAAGGGAAATCGCGCTCGTAAGCACCAACGCCACAATGAGGACAACAAAAACTCCATTACGGTGACGTGTATAGGACTTGTATGAATCGATGATCGGTTTATCGAGCATGTCATGTGTCTCCTAAGTTAGTGTTACGTTTATTATAAATCGTAATACTTAGTAGTCAAGGAGACTATAGGGAATCCTGCATCATACTAAGATTTTGTCCTTGCTTAGGATGTCTTTACTATGATAAAAGACAAAATATCATTTCCCCGATTTGAATATCTTCGCGGGACATGCCCGCAAGTTCCACTGCGGATTTCATGTTTTTAAAAGATATCGACGTTACATCTTCAAAGAAATGCATTGCTTGCTTTAGGTCTTCGTATTCAGCCTTGCAAGATATGGTTTCACCGAATTCATCAAACAATTCCTTTACCCTGACCTCGAAAAAGCGTTCAGGGAAATCTTTGTGATAAATGCGAATAGTCAGGGCACTTGTTGGTCCAAAGGACAAATGTTTTTGCTCAATAATTCGCAAGCCTAACGTATCCAGCTCTAAGGCAAGAAAGGCGCTTATTTCTTTGAGGCAAGCTTCAGGCATGTCAATAAAAAACAAAAACTCGTTCCGCCCTTTTTTAGTTGTTGCCGGGACAGCATGTACGCTCGATGCCCCCCGATCCATCAGGCCGTCAATTAGATATGGTAAACTTTCTCCCGAAATGTTATCGGTATTGACAAGAATCAGCATAGGTCTCCCCCTTTTTACCGTAAAGGAGAGGGGGCATTGGGACCCCCTCTCAAAAGCTCTCAAAAGGCATATGGTTAAAGCTCCTACATATCTTTCATGTCTTGCATAATGCGGATGGCTAATTTAGCCGCTCTCTGCGCTGTCTCCTTGCCTCCGGGAATTGCGCGAGTAATGTAAGCACCCTTTTCTGCTAGTTCTCCTGCCTCCTCCCAGCTCAACTTGCCCGCTGTTGCCGCTATTGCTGCAGGGATGACCACGTTAACGGTACAACAGCCGATGTACATAAGCTCCTGCGCCGCAACAGAAGCTACTGTTACGGGAAGAGACCATTCTGATTTTTTGTTCAGTATCACGTCAGGGGCAACTTTGTGTGAAAGGCCTTCAATTTTATACTCTTTTCCGTCGACGGTTACTGTACAATCGATATCAGCGTCAAATCCCCAGAACGTTTTTGCGAAGGGATGACTTCTGCGAGCACCCCCTGCAATTTTGGTGAATTTGATGGTTATTTCTTTTCCGAACATGCCACCAAGCAACATCCCCGTTCTTTCCTCTACCTTTTCTTTCCTCTTGGTATCGAGCTCACAACAGATGTCCTCAAGTGATTTGCCCGCTTGCAAGCCGTCCCAGGTGTATTTAGCTATACGGAATTCCATGTTGTTGCGAATTCCTTGGGTTGCTTTGATAACCACATTTGTAACAGGTCCCCTAATGATCTGTTCCGCTTTGCGAGCTACCATATTGGCTGAAGCGGCCGAAATTTCTGGATCGATCCACTCGTTTAATTTCATTTCGCGAATCATATCTGCTGCAGCTTCTTCGTCACCGCCCGTTTCTATCAATTTCATTGCAGCAACGACGCTATCGCTTACGAGGTGAGCAAGGGGTGGATTAACGGGACCAGCTCCGAAACCTGCACCGATCATCGGGCCTTCTTGGAAACATGCCATCATTTCGTTTAACGTCATCATTCCTACAACGGTCGGTGCCCCTACATCCTTTAAAATCATCCCTATATCTCCTATGAGCGTTGCCGTATCGTATTCCTTGTTAGTCCCCCTCATGTGGAGCTTCTCTGGTAGACCTGCAGCTTCGGATGCATGCTTACCGACAAGGTATCCAACTCCATGAACAAAAAATTCTCCGTAATCTTCTCCAATCATGCCGTCGGGATTTACGATCTCCAAAACAGCAGCAGCGGCAATTGCAGCAGAAAGCCAGGGGTTGGGATTGATTCCTACACCTTGATAGGCCTTGAACATCGCATCTACAGCCACCTTAGTCCCATTCTTAGCGAGGTCGAAGTAAATCATGTCTTCTCCAAGAACGCTGTGACCGTAAACCGCACCTCCAGCTACAAAGGGCGGGACATCAACTCCGCTGAAGCGACAGACCCTTCCCTCCTCTATGGCATCGTAAAGAGCTTTTACTGCAGGAAAGCCGGAAACCTTATTACTAAGCTTCGATGTAGGAATAGCTTGGACGCCGGCACGGCAGGCACCTGCTTTTATCCTTGCCATTGAACCGAGTTTTCTGTTACCTGCGGGAACGCCGGCCCTGGAAGCAGTCCCGGCAAGGTTTAAGAAAGCTGCTACGATCAAGGCAGCGTTCGCAGCGTCAGCCCCGGCATCTTTTGCAGCTTTTATCCCCTTGTCCATGATGATATCAACGGGAAGCTCTTCCAGGTTCGCGTCAGACAGTTTTATGCTTCTCCCACTTAAAATTTCAGTGACTATTGCATTAGCCACGCTGTACACGGCGAGGTTCAACATACCGTGCCCCTTTGTCAACGCCTCAAGCCGATCGCTGGTCTCGTTTTCAACGAAGGTATTCACAGCTGCAATGGATGAAAAAATTTCCCTATACACTTGTCACACCTCCTTTGCCTTCTCCTATTTCTTGGTCCTCTTTGGTTGCGCCTTTAACCACTTTTAATAATTTGTCTTTTTTACCTCCTCTGTTTTTAAAATAAAACACCACTATTGCATTTATTTAGTTTAGATAATGAAGTTTAATGCTTGAACAGGATTTTTGAAATTTAATATTACAATGGGTCGCATTAGTGTGATTGCGATTTAGGCTCATTTGAATTTATTTTTTCAGATCCTTTGAAGTGCTTTGTAATAATGTCAACAATACCGTTGAAACCTTCAGGGTTGTAATCTTCAATGCGACCTTTATCGCACAATTCCGAAAGTTTAGGATCAATCGGCAATTGGGTGAGAAGTGGGATCTTTATGGCTTTAGAAACGGTCTGACCTTTGCTTGTGCCGAAGACTTCGTATTTTTGGCCACAGTGTGGACATATGACGTAACTCATGTTTTCAACAAGGCCTAAAATAGGGATTTGCAACATTCTTGCCATTTTAATAGCCTTTTTCACTACCATTATAGCAAGATCTTGTGGTGACGAAACGATCACGATGCCGTCAAGCGGCAAAGACTGCATGACTGTAAGCGGTGCATCCCCCGTGCCGGGCGGAAGGTCTACAAATAAAAAGTCTAAATCTCCCCATTTGACATCAGTCCAAAATTGCCTTACGACGTTTGAAATTAGCGGACCTCGCCATACTACGGGGTCATCTTCCTGCGAGAGGAGAAGATTGATCGACATTATGGGAATTTTAAATATATCACTTACTGCCGGAAATATAGCAAACTCATTTCCCTTGGCCTTCTCCTTAATTCCGAACACCTTTGGTATGCTAGGCCCGGTTATGTCTGCGTCGAGTACGCCGACTTTATAACCTTGCCGCGCAAAAGTGGTGGCAAGAAGAGCCGTAACTGACGATTTTCCAACGCCGCCCTTCCCGCTCATTATCGCTATGACATGGCGAACGTTACTAAACTGTCCTTGGGGTAACTTATCGGTCACCGGACTGGATTCAAAGTTGTTTGTAATTTGATCGCCCTCGGTGTTGATATGCATTGTTTCTCATCCTCCTATTTGTGATTACTCAAGGTAAGTTGATACTTTTGCCCAAAGTTCACGTATTGCTTTTGAAGCCTTTCCTTCGTTGTGCCTAGAATGTTCGAAAACATGCGCTGTCGGCGCTATTGGAGGCATTCCCTTCGAAAGAGCTTTTACTACTTCTTCGTCGAAGGGAATCTTTCCAGCGAGATCTATTCCTTCGCCATGACAGTAATGTTCTATCTCCTCTGACTTTTTTTCGTCCAGATCATACTTGTTGATACAAACTAAGGCTTTTACTTTGAAGTGCCTTATCAATTCAAGCAACCTTTTAAAATCATGGATGCCGGCCACAGTGGGTTCTGTAATGATGAGGGCCAGATCTATTTCTGAGATGGATGCTATCACGGGACATCCTATGCCTGGAGGGCCGGCAGTAATTATGCAGCTTAACCCCTGACTTTTGGCTATTAATTGTGCTTCACGTCGTACTTGGGTCACCAGCTTGCCCGAGTTTTCCTCACCCGGTGTCATCCTGGCGTGAACTAGGGGGCCAAAAGATGTATCTGAGATGAACCAGTGACCTGAAAGGTGGTCTTTCAAAGTTATTGCATCCTTTGGGCAAGCCCAAAAACATACACCACAACCTTCGCAGGAAATGAGATCGATCTCGACCTTGCTGTCACTAGAGGCATTAATCTTGTCAATGGCTTCGAAGCGACAGCTTTCAACGCAAATGCCACAGCCGTTACACTTTCCGTAGTCAATCATGGGTTTTTTGGAGCCATAGAATTCCTTGGTTTGTCTTATATAGGGTTTAAGCAAAAGATGCAGGTCGGCTGCATCTACATCGCAATCGGCGAGCACTTTATCTTTGGCTAAAACTGCAAAGCTCCCAACTATTGAAGTCTTCCCGGTTCCGCCTTTGCCGCTTACAACCAGCAATTCTTTCACTTTCATATCATCCCTTCGGCCTCATGCCGTCTAGACTTAATGGATGGCCCCTTTATCAATCGGGTCATATTTAGCTAAAGCACAAATCCTTTCCCAAAGCTCCTTGAAAGCTTCTTTTAATTCAGGAAACTCCTCTACAAGTCGCCCTCCCCTGGCATAACAGGCTGCATACCTTCGATCAAATGGTATTTGCGCCAATATGGGTATTTCCTCTCCCTCACAATAATTTAATATGTCTTTGTTGCCTAGGTCTGCGCGGTTAATTACTACTCCAAAGGGAATTTGCAGATGCCTTGCCACGTCTACAGCCAAAATGAGGTCATTAAGTCCAAAAGGCGTTGGCTCCGTGACTAAGATGCAAAAATCGCAATCTTTAAGCGACGCAACCACTGAACAAGTTGTCCCTGGCGGTGCATCGATGATGGCAACGTCAGCTTGGGAAGTTTTGCCCCTTTTCTTTACCGCATTTATCACTGTAGGAGCCAGTGGGTTTCCTACATTTAGCCTTCCTTGAATGAATCCAATTTGGCCCGCCCACCCGCCTTTTATGCCGCCTATCTCCCTGGGGTTTTCGGATATAGCGCCTTCAGGGCAAAAACGACTACAGCCTCCACACCCATGGCAGAGCTCGGGGAAAATCACTACTTTGGTTCCAAGGACGATGATTGCGTTAAAAGCGCAGATTTCGCTGCACTTACCGCACCCAACGCATTTGCCTTGGTCAACTGCCGGCACGGGAAGGGTGACGATTTCTGAATATTTAAACTCGGGATGAAGGAACAAGTGCACGTTTGGTTCCTCCACGTCGCAATCCAAAATTTGCACGGATAAGATATTTTCGAGAGTCAAAGCAAGATTTACCGCCACGGTGGTCTTGCCTGTTCCACCTTTTCCACTTGCTACCGTTATGATCATCGTCCATCTCCATCGCTTCAAATTAATCGTTAACTGATCTGCATCCAAACCTTATTGATTGCACGAGCTAATGCTGAATCATGCAAGGATAAGACTTGTGACGTTCACCAGCCCTGATCCATGGTAATGAGATTTGTAGGGCACGACGTGTTAGACACACCCTTTGTGATGTTTTCCGTGTTCACAAAGGCTGGGGCCACACTGAAGCGATCCAGCCAGATATGAGTTCACTACCTCGGTGACAGGTCCAGAAACTCCCGTCACGATTTGGATATTTTTTTCAGCAAATAGCTTTTGGGCTTTTGAACCCATGCCGCCGGCAATTACGCATGTGACCCCGAGTTTAGAAAGGTACTCTGGCAAAAAACCAGGTTCATGCCCGGGGTTTTGGATCGCAACTTTATCCGTTATTTTTCCATCGTCCAAAGTAAATATCGAATATTCCGGACATCGTCCGAAGTGTGCGGCTACCATAGAACCATCCGTTGCCACTGCGATCTTCATATTCTGTCAACCTCCCGGTTATCCTAAGATTTTGATGATATTGCTAATTGTTAAATTAGAACAAAAGACTTTAATTTTTTTAAATCTTGTAATTATCACACTACGCTCTCGTAAGTTTGCCTTCTTTATACGCTTCAACTGCCTCGCGCACCCTGCCCGAGGTCATGGCATAGACTTCAATGCCGGCCTCTTTGAGAGCGCGCGCTGCCTTTGGACCCACCTTGCCCGTTACAAGGACATCGACCCCGTAATCTGCGAGAAGCTGGGCGCTTTGAATGCCTGCACCGCCAGCTTCAGTCGCATATTTATTGACGACCGCTTCGTGTTTTCCTGCGTCCAGATCGATGATGATAAAGTACTGACATCTGCCAAAGCGCGGATCTAAAGCCGCATCTAAGTCCTTGCCCTGTGCGGTAACTGCCAGTTTCATCTTGATTTCATCTCCTTTAGACGATTTGCCCTTCTTAGTTCGCTTTAATATTAGTGAAGCAGGGACAGCATTCGAAAACTTTTCAAATGCTGTCCCTGCTTTTACGTTACTTATCTCCTTCTGCCTCTTCACCTTTGACACAGGACAATTCTTCCAGACGTTTTTCGATGGCCTTGAGCTCACTTTTCAGAAGTTCCGCTTGTTGTTTTAAGAAGGCCGTTTCCTCTTCGGCCGCAGCTACATCTTGGGGAATCTCTTCAGGATACGGAGCCATCCATCCGTGGTAATAAGGGTAATAAGCCCTAGCCCAACCCGGCAACCCGGTTGCATAGTACATTCGTCTCCAGCCTCTGCCTCGACCAAACCCAGCTCCCCAACCACGCCTAAGTCCCCCCCTAAAGCCTGCACCTCGACACCAATAGGGGTTCATGTATCCCGGTACCGGATAGCCTGCACAATAGCCGGCAGCCCTCCCGGTCATTGCGCCCATGCCTGCTGGACCTGTTCTATCGCCTCTTGGCATTCTCTTACACCTCCCTTTTCGTTGTGGCGTAAGGTGGAAAATGGTCATATGTTCATAACAAATATATAGTAGTTATGAACATATGTCAATAACTTTAAAAAATAATTCTTAAATCTTTTATCTGGAAGCTTTGGAGGTGTTTTTTCTTTACTCTTGGCGCCAGCCTCTGCCATGGCGGCCCCTCGGGACATCTTTGACGTCTCTGGCCTCGTCAGCAAGGCGCACATGGCGGGCACCACATCGCGGGCATCTCATTTCACTAGCATTTCCTTCAGTGTCAGCGAGGGCCTCAAGCTCAAAGTCGCAGGATTTACATCTGCGGGGACGAAAAGCTATTTTGTAATTTCCGCCTTCTACTCGAATTGCCCTGCCTTCTACTAGTGCTCTTGCTATCTTTTGTCTGGCCGAGACGAGCACCCTTTGAAATGTGGGCCGTGAAATTTTCATCCTCTCCGCGCATTCTTCTTGTTCCAATCCCAAAAGGTCTTTAAGGCGAATGGCCTCTAACTCCTCCACAGCCAATACTTCCTCCTCGAGTTCTCGCAGCGGAACTCCTGTTGGCTTAAACACTGTTACTTGCGGAAGAAACTCGACGCGTCTAAATTTAGGTGGTCTTGGCATATATACATCAACTCCAATTGTTAGCATTTCTTTTAATCATTTCTAAAAAATTTATTGTTAGGTAAATTTGCCGCTGATCAGTTTTCGCTTTAAGTTAGTGTCTTGCACGTATAATTTTGGACATATGTTTATTATATTGTAATTGCTTTGACGATTTTGCGTCAATAAAAAGCGCCCCAGGAGCTGGAAAGGTGGCGCTTAATGAGCATTCGGATCTTAATTTTCGATTTAAACAATGATATGATTTACCTGAAGCGAATGAACATTTTGGGAATGCCTTAAAAAACGCAGGCAGGGGTTTGAAATCACATGACAGAGATTGAAATTAACGAAGGCTTTCGCATGGCATTGGATCTCATGGAAAATTCAAATAAAAATGTCTTCATCACGGGACGAGCCGGTACGGGAAAGTCCACGTTGTTGTCGTATTTTCAGCAAAATACCAATAAAAAAGTGGCAGTTTTAGCCCCAACTGGTGTAGCCGCCTTAAACGTCAGGGGCCAGACGATACATTCTTTCTTTGGGTTTAAGCCCAACGTCACGTTTGATAAGATCAAAAAGATCAGCTCATCAAGGGGTTCAAGCAATATTTATAAAAAGATTGATACCATAGTCATCGATGAGGTGTCGATGGTTCGAGCAGATTTGCTCGACTGTGTGGACAAATTTTTGAGGCTTAACGGACCCGATAAGAAATTGCCCTTTGGTGGAATTCAAATGATCTTCATAGGAGACTTGTATCAACTCCCTCCTGTGGTTACAAAAAACGAAAAAGAGGTATTTAAGACCCTTTATGATAGTCCCTATTTTTACAGTGCCAAGGTTTTTGATTTCTTGGATATGGAGTTCATTGAACTCGATAAGATATATCGACAACACGACCAGAAATTCATAGACCTCCTTGGCGCAATTCGCAATAAGACCGTCACAGATGAGGACATGGAGCTTTTAAACAGCCGCGTAGTCCCCGACTTTGAGCCCGACCCGGATGAATTCTTCGTATATTTGACCACAACGAACAAGGGGGCAGAAGAAATTAACGAGCAGCAGCTTTCTAAACTGAAGGGCAAAACTTATATATTTAACGGCGCTATCAAGGGCGAATTTAGCAACGACTATTTGCCAACGGCTTCGAAACTTAAGGTAAAAGTTGGAGCTCAGATCATGCTTTTAAACAACGACTCACTTGGCAGGTGGGTAAACGGAAGCATTGGAAGAATTATTGATATTTACGAGGACGTCCTAGAGTTTGAGGACAAGAAAGAATACGTCATTGTAGCAGAGCTTTCTGATGGCAGAGAGGTAGAGATAACGCCTCACACCTGGGAGATCTTCCACCTTTACGTCGATGGAGATAAGTTGCAATCTCAAACGATCGGTAAGTTCACGCAGTACCCGATAATGCTAGCCTGGGCCGTTACCATTCACAAAAGCCAAGGAAAGACCTTTGACAAGGTAATCATAGATATTGGGCGAGGCGCCTTCGCTCACGGCCAAGTTTATGTGGCCTTAAGTCGATGCACTTGTCTGGATGGGATAATCCTAAAGAGGCCGATCAAAAAGGAACACATATGGATGGACTGGAACGTCGTGCGCTTTTTGACTAAATGTCAGTATGACAAGTCAGAAGAAGCACTATCTTTGGAGGAAAAGATTGATCTTATAAGAAAAGCCATCGTTGAAGATCAACCTTTGGAAATCGTTTACTTAAAGCCAAATAACGAAAAAAGCGAAAGAATTGTATGGCCGCACGAAGTTGGGGAAATGGAATACAGAGGCAAAAAGTATATAGGAATGAGAGCCTTCTGCAACGCCCGCAATGACGAGAGGACCTTTAGGGTAGATAGGATCTTGAAATTAAATGAAGCAAGAGAAACAATTTCTCACTAAAACTAAAACCTCAATAGCCAGCAGGGAAATCCGCACCTATTGATATCCAGAGCTTAGATTATTCATGTTTTTAACCCCATGAGTTGCTTTTCACTTGACAATGGTTACCCTATTGCGCTAAATTTAATAATACCATAGGGGGTAATGCATTTTTTAAAAAATCTTCAAGGAGTGAGTTTAAATGGGTAAGAAAGTTTTAATCATAGGTGGCGTTGCTTGTGGCGGAAAGACGGCAGCACGGCTTATGAGGATCGATCCCGAAGCTGAAGTCACGATTTTAGAGAAGGGTAAATATTTGAGTTATGCAGGTTGTGGCCTTCCCTTCTATGTAGGTGGTGTGGTGAAAGAATACAGCGATTTGATGACCACGCCAATAGGAATTGTAAGGGACGAAAACTTTTTTAGAAAGGTAAAACACATCAATGTTCATACCAGTCATATGGCTACTAAAATAGATAGAAAAAACCACAATGTTATAGCTGTTGACCTTACTTCCGGCCAGGAAAAGAACTTTTCCTACGATAAGCTGGTCATCGCGACAGGTGCTTCACCCATAAGGCTTCCTTTGCCCGGTTCTGATTTACCAGAGGTTTTTACCTTATGGACCATGTCCGATGCATTAGCCATGAGAGCGGCCATAGATAGCGGCAAGGTAAAACGTGCCGTCATCATTGGCGGAGGCCTCATAGGCATGGAGGTCGTCGAAGCACTTTGCAATCGGGGCCTTGAGGTGTCCGTTGTCGATATTCTCGACAGACCTCTGCCTGCGATGATTGATCCCGCCTTTGGCAGATACCTTTTAAAAGCGCTTCAATCCAAAGGGGTCCATTTCTACGGTGAAGAAAGGGTTTTAGAGATAGTTGGCCATAACGGAGAAGTTAAATCGGTCAAGACCGATAAGAGGGAAATACCCGCGGATATGGTGCTCATGGCGGTTGGCGTGCGCCCAAATACGGCTATTGCTAAGGATGCGGGGTTGGAGATCGGAAAAAGTGGCGGAATCCTCGTAGATGAACACATGAGAACTAATGACCCCGATATTTACGCCGGCGGTGACTGCGTAGAGGTCAATCATATCTTGACGGGTCGGAAAACGTGGCAACCAATGGGTTCGGTTGCAAACAGGCAGGGCCGGGTTATTGCCGATAACATAGCGGGAATACCGTCAACCTTCCCTGGAGTTGCCGGAACGGCGATAATGAGGGCCTTCGAGTACACCATAGGAAAAACAGGCCTCACTAAAGAAGAGGCAATCAAAGAGGGATATGACGCTGAGGCGGTAACTATCGTAAATTCGGATATTCCTCATTTTATGCCCAACTCCGCCTTGATTACCATCAGACTGGTTGCCGATAAGAAAACTCGTCGTGTTTTGGGAGCGCAAGTTTTTGGCAAGGGTCGTGCCGATAAGCGACTGGATATCCTGGTCACGGCAGTGACTGGCGGTCTAACAATTGACATGCTTGGAAATACCGATGTGGCTTACGCTCCACCCTATTCAACTGCTTTGGATCCCGTGACGCATGCTGCGAACGCGTTAAAAAACAAGATGGACAACCTCATGAGGTCAGTAAGCCCCTTAGAACTGAAGGAAAAAATTGAAGAAGGTTGGAATCCTTTGTGTGTTGACGTCAGGACTCCGGAAGAAATCATAACTCAGGGTCAACTTCCCTACGATTGTGTTAACATTCCACTAGGTCTTCTATGGGAGAAAGCTTCTGAGCTTCCCAAAGATCGCGATATCGTCACATATTGCAAGATTTCCGTGAGAGGCTGGGATGCTTACTCCATCCTTCGTCGCCGTGGATTTGAGAAGGTATTTGTCCTTGAAGGAGGCATAGAGGGCTGGCCCTTTGAGCTTGCAAAGTGAACTTCATGAGATAATTGCAGTAAAACCTGAGGGCTTTTTTTAAAAAGTTGAACCTTGATATCGCATACCTGTTCAGCTGCGATCGACGTTTAAGTCCGAAGGATTTACCGTAAATTCGATCAACTTCAAGTTCATGTATATCGGGGCATTGTAGGCAAGGGCAATGGCTATAGCATCGCTTGGACGGGAATCAACTTCAAAGGTATATTTATCATGCTTAACGTATAAGCTTGCATAGTAAACGTTGTCCTTTATATTCGTTATGATTATTTGCTCGACTTCTGCTCCCAGCAAATCTAAAAGATTTTTAAGCAGGTTATGAGTTAGAGGACGGTTAGGAGTTATTCCCTGCATGTTCATCAAAATAGCCATTGCCTCGACCGGCCCGATTACGATTGGCAGAACTTTTGTTTCCTCTTGGTCACTTAACATCACTACGTGATTGTTGTTCTCGTCGACGACAATGCCTTTCACGAACACTTGTATATTATTAAACATGGCCTTCACCTCTTTTTATGTATATTATGAGATAAACCAGGCTCAATGTAAATAAGCACGTTGGATGACTTTTCATCAATTTATCAAAAAGTAGTCATAGCTTCTGCCTATAAATCATAATCGGATGGATTTGAGATCCGAATCGCCGGTAAGGGCGGCCATGTGGCTCATCCTCATTTGGCCAAAGATCCTACAGCTCCTGCAGCAAATATATAACGCATTTCATAAACTAGTCTCTAGGGCCTCTAACCCTTTTTATGTTTTATGGGGGAGCTATCCGCCTCAGCATTATCTGACCATGTGATGGGCAAAAGGGCGTGACCAACTTTTTTTGACACCACCATGATGTCTTGCTAGAATAACAACAATCAATAAAAGTAGGGGGTATGTATAATATGCGTAAGAGAGCGATAGTTTTAATATTGGCGTTTTTAAGCTGTTTTTTCTTTGCTACTCACTCCCCCGCAGCAACGCCTAAAGACTCGTTAGTCATAGCCGCAGACACACAGATATTAATTTCTCTAGATCCGGCCGTATGTTATGAAACATTAGCTGCACAAATAACAGAGGCAGGGTACTCAGGATTAACTCATATCGATTACGTGAACGGCGTATTGACTCCCGTACCTGGTTTAGCTGAGAGTTGGGAGATTCTCGAAGATGGCACAAAATATGTATTTCATTTGAGAGAAAACGCTCGTTTTTCGAATGGCGACCCTGTAACGGCCGATGATGTGGTGTTTTCCTTCCAAAGACTTTTAAGCATTTACAAGTCTCCTGCGTGGCTGTTGGAGGAAATAGGACTCACGAGGGAAAATATGCAAGAGACTATCACCAAGAAGGACGATCGCACTGTTGTATTAAAGACAAAACCGCTTGCACCTAACATTATTTTATCCATTCTCGGGGGCGCATGGGGCGGGATTGTAAACAAAAAAGTCGTGATGGCGAATGAAGTCAACGGTGATCTTGGAGAGGCCTACTTATTGGATAAGTCTGTCGGCGCAGGCGCTGGGCCTTACGAGATAGTCGAGTGGAAGAGAAATGACCACGTTTTGCTTCGTGCAAATCAATATTTTTGGGCCGGAGTTCCTGCCATAAAGCAAATTTTTATTAAAGACGTGCCGGAATCAACAACTCAGTTTCTGCTCGTTCAAAAAGGCGACGTTGATGTTGCCTGGAGAGTGACGACAGAGCAAGCTGCTCAACTTAGAGATTCGCCGCAAAAAGGTGTGAAATTGATCGCCGTACCCTCTCAGTCAAATGAATATATAGCTATGAATGCTCAGTGGGGACCTTTTAAAGATGAGCGAGTAGTTAAGGCTGTCAAATATGCTATTGATTACGATGCTATAATTAATTCAGTCTTGAGAGGTTTTGCCGTGCTCAATCAAAATTTCATACCGATCGGTTATTTTGGTTACATCGAGATGAATCCCTATAAAAAAGACGTCGCAAAGGCAAAACAACTGCTGAAAGATGCCGGATATCCGGATGGCTTTGAAGTGGAAATTTTGACTAACCCGACCCAGATCAGGATGGATGAAGCAGTGTTGGTTCAATCAAATTTTGCCGAGGTTGGAATAAAAGCCACGGTAACCACCATGCCAGCTTCTGAAATGTATGCTAAATTTAGGCAGCAAGGTCATCAGATAATCTTAGCAGGATGGGGCATAGACTATCCCGATCCCGATGCCTTGGCAAAGCCCTTTGCAAATTACAGGGTCAAGCAGCTTGCATGGAGGACTATGTGGTACGATGATCATGCCGCGGATTTGGCGGAAAAAGCCGGTTTAGAATTAAACGAAGAGCGACGACTTGAACTTTACAAGGAGCTTCAGGAATATTGGATCGAAAAAAGCCCATTCGTCATGCTCTACCAACCACTGGATTTTTGGGTCATAAGGGATAACGTGCTTGGATTTGAGGATGCAGCGGCTGGTTATAGCATTACCTTTGACTTTACAAAAATCTCAAAGAAGTAAAAACTAAGAATCACCTTATTTCGTTTCCATTAGAACTTAATTATACGTGGAAGTCAGTGTCTAAAGGGAAGGGGTTCTGTTTTTAAAGGCCCCTTCTCTGTTTAAAGTGTATAATATCTTTCTGACTAAAAGGCAGGGGGATTAAAATATAAAATGAGGCTTGAAACATTCGTCATAAAAAGGTTATTTTTGATGCTCATTGTCCTTTTTGGTGTTTCCGTGGTAGTTTTCGTTGTGGCTAGAGCAATACCTGCAGACCCGGTAGGAGCTATTTTAGGGGGTAACGCTCCAATAGAACTGGTTGATGAAATGAGAAGGCGCCTGGGCCTGGATAAACCTTTATATGCTCAGTTTGTTGATTTCATGTCTGGCGTGGTTAGAGGCGACTTCGGGATATCCATTAAGAGCAACAGGCCCGTTATAAAAGATATAGCAGAATTTTTTCCCGCAACACTTGAGCTTGCCATAGTGGCGGCTTTAATCTCCGTAGTTTTAGGAGTGCCTCTTGGAATTTTTTCTGCCGTACATCGAAACAAGCTAATAGATCACTTTTGTAGGGTATTTTCGATATTAGGCGTATCGATGCCGGTCTTTTGGACCGGACTTTTGCTTTTGATTTTATTTTATTATCGTTTGGGCTGGTTGCCTGGCAGTGGACGTGTTGGCATATTCACTTATTTGCCGCCCAAGGTTACCGGTCTTTTGCTGTTGGATTCTTTGCTTGCAGGAAATTTCGAAGCCTTTAAAGACGCTTTGTCGCACATAATATTGCCAGCTGTAGTTCTTGGATACTCCTCCACTGCGTCCATTGCCCGAATCATGCGCTCGAGCATGCTAGATGTCTTAAGACAAGATTTCATAAGGACCGCAAGGGCGAAGGGAATAGGAAGAAAGCTCGTCATATATAGACATGCCTTGCGTAACGCTTTAATACCTGTTGTTACTGTCATTGGGTTGACCTTTGGCGGCTTGCTTGAGGGAGCTGTTTTAACCGAAACTATATTTGGTTGGCCAGGCCTTGGGCGTTACATAGTAAATTCTTTGCTTCTTTTGGATTACCCAGCAATCATGGGAGGCACCTTATTTGTTGCCATCGTTTATTCCCTGGTTAACCTAGTTGTCGATATTATTTATGCTGCGTTGGATCCTAGGATGCGAGTTTAGGAGGGATCGTGCTTGCAGACGGAACGTTCAAACGTCGCTATATCGCGTCGTCAGCTTTTGATCGAGGATTGGAAACATACGCTTTACCTGTGGAGGCAAAATAGATTGGCCATGATTGGCACCATATTGGTGGCCTTTTTCATCGTGATAGCCATTTTTGCGCCCGCGATTGCTCCCTATGATCCGATAGAGATAAATATTTCAAGGAGCCTGCTTCCTCCTAGCAGTGATCACATATTCGGTACGGATCAGTTCGGAAGGGATATCTTCAGCAGAGTCGTATACGGAGCTCGCATCGAGGTTGGTATTATTTTGCTTGTAACCGTTATCAGCGGAACGATAGGGGTTGCCGTGGGCATCACGGCGGGCTATTTTGGTGGCATTATAGATGACGTTTTGATGAGGATTACAGATGTATTTTTATCTTTTCCCAATTTAATCTTAGCCATGGCTTTGTCTGCCATGCTTGGTCGAGGGGTATTTAATGCCATCATAGCGATATCTTTAGTGGGATGGACCGTGATAGCGAGGTTGGCGCGCGCTGAAGCCATGAAGATAAAATCCCTACCCTATATTGAAGCTATCAGGGCCCTTGGTGCCAGTAATACTAGAATATTACTCCTTCATGTATTGCCCATGTGCATGTCACCTGTGTTAGTCCAGCTATCCTTGAGGATGGGGTCAATTATACTAACCGCTGCAGGGCTGGGCTTCCTTGGCCTTGGAGCGCAACCTCCTACGCCTGAATGGGGTGCAATCGTGAGCGATGGTAGAAGCTACCTTGTACAGCAGTGGTGGATATCAACTTTTCCAGGTTTATTCATAGCGCTCGTAGTTTTAGGTTTTAATCTGCTTGGCGACGGTATACGCGATATCATGGACCCTAGAATTAGGAGGTAACTCGATCGATGGCGAGGTTGCTTGAGGTAAATAATTTGCGCGTCATCTTTCGGACATACAGAGGGATAATCAAGGCTCTAAATGGCGTTAGATTGTGGCTTAACGAAGAGGAACGTCTGGGGATCGTTGGAGAGACAGGTTGTGGCAAGTCGGTGTCTGCTCTCTCAATCATGAGGCTTATAGATGAACCCGGCGAAATAATCGAAGGGCAGGTTTTGTTTGAAGGAACCGATCTTTTAAAAATAACGGAAGAAGAGATGGATAAAACAGTTCGAGGCAAAAAGATGTCTATGATATTTCAAGAGCCCATCTCTGCCCTTAATCCCGTCTTTAAGGTGGGATTTCAAATCGCCGAGTCAATCGCTCATAGCAGTGAAATTAGCATGGGTGATGCCTACGAAAAGGCTCCCGAGATTCTTGAAATGGTAGGCCTTGACTGGAGAAGATCGATGGATTTATATCCTCACGAATTAAGCGGTGGCATGGCTCAACGAGTGATGATAGCCATGGCTCTTGCGGTGAAACCAAAGCTTTTGATCGCAGATGAACCAACTTCCGCATTGGATGTGACCATTCAGGCACAGATACTTCAGTTACTCGATGAACTTGTCAGGGTAGGGAGAAATGCCGTTATTCTCATAACTCACGATCTTGGGATTGCTTCGGAGTTTTGCGATAGAATTACCGTCATGTACGCCGGAAACGCTATTGAGATCTCAAGCTCGGAGGAGATTTTTGAAGAACCCTTGCATCCATATACCAAAGGGCTGATAGATTCTATACCCATCATAGGAGCTTCAAAGGTCCTATCGGGCATTCCGGGCTCTGTTCCTGATTTAATAGCCCCGCCTCCGGGGTGCAGGTTTCATCCCAGGTGCGATTTTTGTTTTGATAAATGTTGCGTAGAACTTCCAGATCTGAAGGAAGTAAAACCAGGCCATTTCGTGGCATGTCATCTTTATTCTGACAGTTTTTAAGGAGGCCAAAGCGTGGAAGCCCTCGTTGAGATAGAAAACTTGAGGAAATATTTTGATATTAAAAAATCGATACTATCAAGGCCACTTCAGGTTAAAGCTATCAATGGCATTTCCCTGAAGATTCCAAAGGGCGCTATCTTTGCCGTCGTAGGAGAGTCTGGGTCTGGCAAAAGCACGCTCGGAAGAGTAATACTGAAACTAATCGAGCCCACATCAGGGAAGATATATCTCAATGGCCAAGATATCACGATGCTGAAACCGAAAGAGTTGATCAAATACAGAAGGCAAATGCAGATCGTTCAACAGGATCCCTACAATTCACTACATCCTAGAAAATTAGTAAAGGATATCATCGGTGAAGGTTTAAAGATACACTATAAGCTTCCCTCTGACGAAATATACGTAAGGATAAAAGAAATCTTGGAGTGTGTCGGATTGCGAGAGGAACATATGTTTAGGTATCCTCACGAATTTTCCGGTGGGCAGCGTCAAAGGATTGCCATAGCCAGGGCTTTAGTGTTAAGACCCAAGTTCTTGGTTCTAGATGAGCCTACCTCAGCCTTAGACGTCTCCGTCCAAGCAAGAACTTTAGCTTTATTACAGGAGCTCAAAGAAAGCCTCGCACTGACCTATTTGTTTATAACCCACAATCTTGCCGTAGTAGACCACATTGCTTCCCACGTAGCAGTCATGTACTTGGGCAAGATAATGGAGATAGGAAGTAAAGACGATGTATTTTTAAAACCAAGGCATCCCTACACGATAAGCCTTTTAGAGGCCGTACCCAGCGTGGGCAAGGGGAAAAGGATTCGCAAAGTGCCACGTGGCGAGATTCCAAGCCCTCTTGATCCTCCTAAAGGTTGTCTTTTTCATACCAGATGCGTGGAAGCGAAAGAAATATGTGCAGAAAAAGAACCTGAAGAGACAGAAATTTCACCGGGTCATTCTTGTTGGTGTCATTTTTGTAAATGATGAACTAGGAGGTTTTGTTGAAGATGGCCAAAGTTCTAGCAATTTGCGTAAGTGATAAAAGACAGGAGCCCAAAAGGCCTGTAGTGGATGCTCGATTCATCGAAGGCAAGGGGATAGAGGGCGATTCCCACTTTGACTTTTCGACCCGTCATGTTAGCTTGTTGAGATATGAGGACATAAAACGCGCCGAGGAAAAGGCAGGTTTCGCTTTCCCACCGGGGTCTTTGGCAGAAAACCTCGTGATAGAGGGATTGCCCGACGAGATTCCCATAGGAAGCCACCTTAAAATAGGAAGTGATGTGGTCTTGCTCGTCATAGAAAAAGGCAAAAAGCCCAATGAGCCGCATTCATATGATTATCACGGGTGGTGCCTGCTGCCGGAAGTGGGTTATTTCCTCGAAGTGGTGAAAGGAGGCATTGCCAAACCCGGCGATGAGGCTGTGCTTGAAATTTGCACCGCCGATTAAGCCTGCGTCCATAAAGAACGTCCTCGGTGAGATGGTTCAACCGCCTTTTAAACAGACCCTTCAGCACAAATTTTAACTTTTTTAATTTAACTAGATGTATTTTTGATTAAGGCCGCTTGCTATGTGTGTTTATGCTATTCAAGCAAGCGGCCTTGACATTTGTAGTAGATTACTGATTAAATATATACTACATCAAAAATTAGAGGAAGTGATCAGAAATGACTGGAAAAGGAAGTCCACTTATCAATATATCTGATGAAACAACGTTTTTTTCCTTTGATCCGGGGTTAACTCCTATCGCCGAGGTAGAGCAAAATGTTTTAGTGAAGATTGAAACCAAAGATTGTTTTTCAAATCAAATTGCCAGCGAAGAACAATTAATCATGGATATCGACTTTTCAAGGATAAATCCTGCCACGGGGCCTATCTTCATAAAGGGTGCAAAAAGGGGCGATGCTTTAGCCGTCAAAATCCACAAGATAGATCTAAAACAGCAAGGGGCAATAGTTACTATACCGGAAGAAGGTCTCCTGGGAGATGAAGTCAAAGAAGCAAGGACTAGGGTATGCGATATTGGAGCAGAAGAGATTCAATTTTTGAATTTAAGCTTGCCTCTGAAAAAAATGATAGGCGTGATTGGCGTAGCAACACCGGAAAAAACTGCAACGGGGACTCCCGGAAGGCACGGAGGCAACATGGACGCCACAGTTATAACTGAGGGTGTAACTGTTTATTTCCCAATTAGCTACGAAGGAGCTTTATTTGGGCTGGGAGATCTTCACGCCGTGATGGGAGATGGAGAGGTTTGTGTTGCGGCATGCGAGACTCCCGGGTATGTTACAGTTGAATTCGAATCCTTAAACGAATTTGCGCCCCCATGGCCTTGTGTTGAGGCAAAGGACTGGCTATATATTATCGTTTCCGATGAAGACATAAATAAAGCCTTTTACGAAGCGACGGAAGTTGCCGTAAGAGCCCTCCAAAATGCTCTGAAACTTGATTGGCATGATGCATACATGTTATCCAGCATGGCAATGGACCTGGAGATATGTCAACTTGTAGATCCCCGCAAAACGGTTAGGTCAAAGCTTCCCAAAAGCTTAATATCGATTGAGGAGCTTCTTAAGTCAATATCCGCATGAATTCTCAAAAGTGCCAGATTTAATTAGGAGTGATAAACCATGACGGAGACTCAAGAGAACAAACAGACGGAGAAACAGGAATTAAAAAGAGTTCTAAAAATGTGGGATCTAATTGCATTTGCCATAATAACGATGGTCCCGATAGCGCCGATGGGCATTTATGGCGTAGTTGCCGTACTTAGCAAGGGTCACGTGCCTCTCGCATACGCCATAGCAGCTTGCGCTATGGTATTTACAGCTTGGGGATATGGTCAATTCGTGAAGCGATATCCTGAAGCTGGCTCAGTGTATGCTTACGTAAGAGAAACCATTGGTGCTAACGTGGGTTTTATAGCAGGATGGACGATCTTGCTGGATTACATTTTAATTCCGGCACTGGTCATATTGGTCTCTGCCCTTTGGCTGGAAGCCCTTACGGGCATTCCTATGATGATATGGGCCTTGCTATTTATCATCACAGCTACTGTTACAAATGTCTTGGGGATAGAGCTCACAGCAAAAGCTGCGAATGTATTGTTTTATTTTGAAGTTTTCGTTTTAATTGTTTTTCTAGTGGCAGCTATTCATAAAATTACAACAGATCCCGCTTTATCCTTCTCTTTGAGAGCATTTTATAATCCTGAAACTTTTAATTTTAAATATGTACTGAGTGGTACATCTGTCGCAGTTTTAAGTTTTTTGGGTTTTGATATTATGACTACCCTAGCCGAAGAAACATTGGAGGCCAGGAAAGTCGTGAGCAAGGCTGTAGTTCTTGTAATTCCCATTATTGGAATAATGTTTGTTTCACAGACTTACCTGGGTGCCATTATTCACCCCGGCTACGAATTCGCGGATCCAGATGTTGCCTTCTACTACATTGCAAGTGAAGCGGGAGGACGATGGTTACAAATTTTAGTCGTGTTCGGCACTATTCTCGCATGGGGCGTAGGAGATACAATAGCTGCGCAAGCCGGGATATCCAGGGTTTTGTATTCTATGGGTAGACAGGGGCACCTGCCGAGAATATTTTCGAAGTTGCACCCTACTCGCCAAACTCCGTACGTTTCCACTATTATAGTGGCGTTAATAACAATTCCTTTATTGTACTTGCTTACGCTCAAGGATATTTCTTCGCTTGTCAATTTTGGAGCTCTTACATCCTTTGCTCTAATGCATGTCGCATTGGCCTATAGATTGGTAAAAGTTGAACATAAGCCTCTAAGTATAGTGATGCCCATCATTGGTTTTTGTATAACAGCGGTTGTTTGGTATGGCCTTGACGTACTAGCCAAGAGTGTTGGTATTGTCTGGATAATTGTAGGGGTCATTTATCTTGCTTTTATTACTAGAGGCTTTAAGGTCAAAACGATTCTTCCTGTAGACTAGGCTACAAACTAGATATTATAAAAAGCTCAGCGGGCTTAAGTAAGAGGTCAGAGCCTTTAATTTGATAACGTTTCCAGGGTCGCAAGGATTTAACCGCGCTTGTTTTTAAGCGTGAATGTTATTGATATGGACAGAAGGGAGAAGATTATGTGATCGTTCATGAGCTTGTTGCTTCGTTAGAAGCGGAGCTCGGAAAGCTTAGGGTTAAAAAGGCCGTCATTGGCCTGCGTTACGCCTGCGTTATATTATCCGATGACAGCTGCGGCCTGGCTGCAGTTTTAGATGAAGGCTACTGCTGCAGTGATTATAATTGGTATACTCCGCTAGCCGGTTGTTCTGCTTTGGAGCTTGCACAAGGATTGTTGACTGCAGACCCCATTTTATCTTCCTTAGGTCTCGCTACAGTAAACGCGCTACTATCTCGAAATGCACCGCTGCAAGAAATCGAACCCATAGAATTGTTGAGCATAAATGAAGATGACGTCGTCGGCATGGTGGGTAACATTGCTCCACTGGCTAGACGCATCGCCGAGCGTGCTAAGGAAGTACTCATATTTGAGCGAAACCTTTCAAAGCATGCCAGGGACGTTCTTCCCGATTGGGCTGCCGAGTGGGAGCTGCCTCGATGCAGCGCGGTTTTCATCACGGGAACCACATTTATCAATAAAACGATAGACCACCTGCTAGATCTTTGCAAGGGTCGCGTCGTCATCATAGGCCCCTCTACTCCGCTGTGGCCTAAATTACTGCTTCCCTCTCGTCGATCGAGGGGTGTTGATGGACTTTTTGGCGTGAAAGTCTGCGATCCGGAGCTTGTGTGTCAAATCATTAGCGAGGGCGGAGGCACGCGATCCTTTTTGGGCAATGGTGCCGCAAAGGCAGCATTGGTTTATGATAATTCATCATAAGTCTTTGGAGATTTGCAAATAAAATTGTGTTTAAGGCTTTTTTTAAGATTTTTTAAGCAAAATCCTTTTATCTCCAACCCGCCTAGTTATTCCTCGGGCGTCAAAGTCCTCAAGCAGTGGAAGTATATATTTTCTGCTGGCGTTAGTAGCATCGCGCACCGAAGCTATGGTTATTTCAGAAAGCGAACGCAATATAGCTAGTGCCTTTTCCTCGACGTTTCGCGAGAGTAAAAATTCTCCGCCTATTACCCTAAGCTGTCCGCTTTGTCTGACGACTTCCAAAACTCGATTGAGTTTTCCTTTGTCCCATTTTAAATCTTTCATTGCCTCCTCGAGCGTTGGAAATTGAAAGCCCCTTTCATCGCAATAAGCCAACAGCCTTTTTATATCCTCTAAGATGTCTTCGTCAAGCACTGGTAATGCTCCGGAAAGCCTTACGATTTCTCCATCCATTTCGATAACGCTGTGGCTTGCGAGCAGCTTCAGCAATTCCTGGAATTGTTTTTTCGTCAGGGGAAGTTGCGTAAAAGATATCAAATCTGAAGCCTTCATTCCCGCCAAATGAGGATTTTCCTCGTGAAATTGCGCCAGCAGGCTATGCAGATTGTCTTTTATAGCTTCGAAATACGCAGATGACATCACTAAGGGCTGGTCTCCACATTCAACGAACATCACGCTTGAATCTTTTGCAATTGACTTCAACATGCTTTCCAGTTGTTTGGGAGTTTGCTGAGTCAGCGTGACGGCTTCGCCAAATTGCAATAAACCGTAACGTTCTATGATTGCTGTAATTTTTGATGTCAAATTTGATGCATTGGCAAGTTTATTTAAAAAACCTGCGAGTTCGTTTCTGGCCTTCCTGCCCTTCGGTTTTTTATCATAGGGGAAAAGGACTTCGCCTCCACCTATGGTGCGCAAGGGGGCATGAGATCTGATGACAAAACGCTGCCCTATGAGGGCAACGACGGGCTCGCTTAGCACTGCCTGTGCTAGGGCATCGTTTCCTGGGGTTATCTTTGTATCACTCAAGAGTGCGACTCTTGCCATTACCTCAGAAGTCCCTATATGAAAGTGAACCTGTTGCCAGTGTTTTAAGGGTTCAGGCGCGGATGAAAGCAGGATCAGCTTTACATCAAGACACTGCGTAGTTTTAAATAAGTTCTTCGTGCATACCACGTCGCCCCGCTCAAGCTCCGTGGATTTAATGTCAGGTAAGTTTAACGCTGACCTTTGCCCCGCCAGAGCTTCACTGACAGGTTTGCCATGTACCTGTATCGAACGCACCTTTGAGGTTCTTCCCAAGGGCAATATATCCACAGTATCGCCAACATGTATTTTCCCCTTATATACTGTTCCCGTAACGACGGTACCAAAGCCTGCTATAGGAAAGCTTCTATCGATGGGCATGAAAAAGGGGCCATCCGTATCGCGCGCCCTTAGTTTGTCTACAGTGGCGTCAATGACTTCAAGCAAGTGGTCCAGATTCATGCCCGTCATTGCAGAAACGCAAATTATTGGCTTGTCCTCGAGGAACGTATATTTAACTAAATCCTTTACATCTAATTTTGCAAGTTCAAGCGTTTCCTCATCGACCAGGTCTGCCTTAGTCATGACGACTAACCCCTCTTTAATTCCAAGCAACGATAGAATCTCGAGGTGTTCCCTTGACTGAGGCATGACTCCCTCGTCAGCGGCCACGACGAAGATTACGGCATCAATCCCGGCTGCACCTGCTACCATTTGCCTGATGAAACGCTCGTGTCCCGGAACATCTATGATGCTTATGATTCGGCCACTGGGAAGTTCAAGAGGTGCAAAACCGAGTTCAATAGTGATGCCTCGTTTTTTTTCCTCGATGAGTCTATCGCAATCAACGCCGGAGAGGGCTTTTATAAGCGTCGTTTTCCCGTGATCTATATGGCCTGCCGTTCCGAAGACGATGGTTGTCTCCCTGGGATCCGCCATTAAATATTCCTCCATGTTTCGGCTTTGGAAATTAAAAGGTCGTCCTCCCCAGGTCTCATCGTTCGAACGTGAAGGATTACCCTTTCCTGATCCACGTTGGCTATCACGGATGGTTCCAGTTGTCTTAAAAAAGCCGCAAACTTTGAGGGACCTATTTCTTCGGGTGGCGCAATGGCGACCCCAAAACCGCTTAATTCATCGTCAGGAAACGCTCCTCCGCCGACTACGTCTTTTACTTCGATGACGTCGATATTCCAACCTTCCTCGCTCCTCAACGATTCCCTCAATGAATTCGCCAGATTTGCTGCCCTCATCTTTAAGTCCTTTGGATCTGCCATGAGCATGGCCAATGTGGGAATTTTTGAATGCTCTTCCCTTAAATATATCCTTAAAGTAGCCTCAAGCGCCGCCAGAGTCATTTTGTCCACTCTTAAAGCGCGAAGCATGGGATGTTTTTTAAGCTTCGAAATTATGTCCTTCTTTCCCACGATGCCGCCGATTTGGGGTCCGCCAAGCAGTTTGTCACCGGAAAAAGTTACGATATCAACGCCATCTTTTATGCATTGGCCAATGGTCGGCTCTCCCTTTAGCTCATAGGTAGATAAATCCACCAAAGTGCCACTTCCCAGATCTTCCATTACCAATAGTCCTCTTGAATGGGCAAGATTTGTCAGGTCTTCTCTTCCCACTTCTGAGTGAAATCCCACTATTCTGTAGTTAGATGGGTGAACTTTTAGTATTAACCTGGTCTCTTCCGTTATAGCCCTTTCGTAATCGTAAAGGTGCGTCCTATTCGTCGTGCCAACTTCTACCATTTTTGCGCCGGAAAGGGCCATTATATCAGGGATTCTAAATGACTCTCCGATTTCGATTAATTCACCCCGCGAGATGATAATTTCTCCATCTGAGGCAAGTGCCGTCAGGCACATTAGGACGGCACTTGCATTGTTGTTTACCACTAAGGCTGCCTCTGCACCCGTTAATTGGCATAAAAGCCATTCTACATGGTCGTATCTGTGTCCTCTTTTGCCCGCTTCAAGGTCGTATTCGAGGTTGGTATAACATCTTGACGCATCGTGGACGGCTGCTATCGCTTCATCGGCCAGACAGGATCTGCCCAAGTTCGTATGCACTATGACCCCTGTTGCATTAATGACGGGCCTCATGCTTTTTTTTGAGGATTTCTCCAAGGTCCTTTTTACATCGCTCATTAATCTTTCGATGTCCACTTCCTTTATCTCGCCGCTGAGCATGCTTAATCTCCAGTCATCGAGCACGCTTTCGATGAGCGATTTTACAGCTTTACGCCCAATCATCGGATAGTAATCTTGCACCCACTCTAAGGACAATATTTTGTCCATAGATGGGATGTTGCGTAAATATCTGCTGACATCTTCGCTCATTTTTGATTAATCACTATCCCTTTGGCCAAAAATAAGACACGGCTCCTGCTATATATAATTTTAACTTCAAAGCCATACCAAGATTATAATCTATAGGCTATTGTGCCAGGTCTACCAAGGCGTTAAGCAGGACATCGCAACCGGTCTTTAAGTCTTCGTATTTAGTGTCTTCTTTTGGTGCGTGACTTATCCCTTCGATGCTTGGAACGAATATCATTCCAACGTCCGTCACTTCCGTTAGCAGTGCCGAATCGTGACCAGCCCCGCTATTCATTCTTAAGAAATTGACGTTGAGTTTTTCGGCGACACTTTGTATGACCGAAACTACTTTCTCCGACAACTTAACGGGATCCGACTCGCCAACCAGGTTTACCGAATATTGCAGTCCTCGTTCGTCTGATATCCTTTTTACCTCTTCCTTGATCAGCTGTTCCACCCTTTGGATCCCCTCTGTTCTTATATCGCGAATATCGATAGTGAAGGTCACCTTTCCCGGAATGACGTTAGTGACGTTTGGGAAACACCAAATTTTTCCGACGGTTGCGACTGTAGTGTCAAAGGCTTCGTGCATTGCGCAGTGTTCGACAAAGGATATTATATTGCTTGCGGCGACAAGTGCGTCCCGCCTCAAGTTCATGGGCGTGGTGCCTGCGTGATTTGCCATTCCCGTCAACGTGACCGCAAGTTGTTTAATTCCCACTATCGCCTCAACTATGCCAAGAGGAATTGATTTGGTATATAAGACGTTGCCCTGTTCGACGTGAAGCTCAAGCAAAGCTTTTACGTCACCCTTGCGAAGAACGTAATTTTCAAGCTCATCGGGGTTTAACCCAAAATTTTTAGCAGCGTCGTAAAAAGAAAGACCCTCATCGTTGGTTAAATTTTTGAGGTTCTCGACGGTGTATTTGCCAACCAAAGCCTTGCTTCCGACCAATCCTCCTCCGAAGGAGGCGCCTTCCTCCTCCACGAAGGCAATGAATTCGAGCGAATGTCTTATGGGAGCGTTTTGCTCCTTTATTACAGTCAATGCTTCCAATGCAGCTACAACGCCTGCTGCTCCGTCAAATTTGCCTCCGTGCAGCACGGTGTCAATATGAGAACCACACATGATGTGAGGAGCGCTTGAATCGGAACCTTTAAGCTTGGCCCTAAAGTTGCCTACCGGGTCAATCATAACTTCCAATCCCATGGATTCACAGGCTTTTGACAGAAAATCCAAAGCCTTTCTGTGCTCCGGCGAAAAAGATAGCCTTGTGCAACCCTTTCCCGGTGTCGAATTAAAACTGCTTAATGTTTCAAGATTATGCTTGATCCTCTCAATGTTTGTCTCAAGCACGCGTTTTCACCTTCTCTAGCTTTGATTTAAATAGTCAAGGGCATACTGAACGTAAAGGGCAACGCCTATCTCTAAAGCATCTTCGTCTATGTTGAAATTGGGATGATGATGGGGGTATGTAGTCTTTTTTTCCTCGTTGCCGATGCCCACCAGGGCTAAAGCTCCAGGGGCTTCCTTTAGAAATTCTGCAAAATCTTCTCCGCCCATGACCTTCTCGTATTCAATCAAGCCGTCCTTGCCCAATATTTTTTCGACTGCTCTTGTCGCTAAAGCGGAACACTCAGGATCGTTAATGACTGGAGAGGTAGCAAATTGATAATTTAAATGAGCCTCCGCCCTATATCCAGCAGCCACGTTTTTTGCCATCCTCTCTATGGCTTGAGGCAATACATCTTTAATTTTAGGATTAAAATAACGATTTGTGCCCTCCAATTTAGCTTCCGAGGCAAGCACGTTAAATCTTGTACCCGCTACTAACTTTCCAACAGTTACGACTACGGGCTCCAAGGGAGATAGCTCCCGGCTTACTATGGTTTGAAGCGCCATTACAATGTCCGAGGCCGCAACAAGGGCGTCAACGCCTTCGTGAGGCGCCGAGCCATGTCCTCCCTTTCCATTAACCGTGATGTCAAAGACATCTACAGCGGCCATCCTGGGTCCTGCCTCGACCGAGATTTTGCCCATGGGCAGTCCGCTCCAAAGGTGTATGGCGAATACGCTGTCAACGCCTTCCATTGCTCCGTCATCTATCATCTTTAAGGCGCCTTGCGCAATTTCTTCTGCAGGCTGAAAGAACAATTTTACACAGCCCTTCAGCTCGTTTTTGATCATCGATAAAACTTTGGCAGCTCCTAAAAGCATGGCAGTATGTCCATCATGGCCACAGGCGTGCATGAGGCCATCCGTCTTCGATTTATACGGTATATCGTTTTTTTCGTAAACCTCCAGGGCATCCATATCAGCCCTCAAAGCAACGGTCTTGCCGGGTTTTTCTCCTTTTATGATGCCTATGACTCCCGTACCTCCTGCCGTTGTGTAAGGTATACCAAGTTTATCTAGCTCTTCTTTGGCCCTTTGAGAAGTCCTAAATTCCTCGCCAGACCTTTCCGGGTACATATGAAACTCTCTTCTAAGATCGATAACGTAGTCCTTAACATTCTTTGCTAACGCTTTAACGTCCATTTTTGCGAGTGCACCTCCAGCATAATTTTAGAGAATTTTATAGTAAGTTGACGAATATGCCTGCTAAAACAACCGAAGCTATGGTAACCGTTGTAAATCCGCCAACCAACATTTTAGGCAGCAGGGAATCCATTAAAAATTTAAATTCCTCTGGGTTTTCGGCCAAAGCCTTGGAAGCTTCCTCCGTCAGGACGTAATTAGGGGGGAAGCCATACAAAGCTGTTAAAGCACAAGCAAATGCCATTTCTTTTGAATAACCTAATAGCTTGCCTAAGGACATTGACAGTATCGCCATCCCGAGGACGCCTATAATTATTATCCCAAAAAGCGGACCAACCAATCTAATGATCATATCCGGCGTAGCCTCCGCTAAGCCTGCAAAAATAAAAGCCATCAAAGTTGTCATCATGAAGCCAAATGAATTGGACAGCTCTAAAGGCCTTCGTTCGATGAAGCCTATTTCGGCAGCTATAACACCGAAAATTAAACAAATTACGAAGCGGGAAACGACCTCATTGATGGCCGTGGCTGTCATGGCAGACGCCCAGGCTACAATCCCAAGTTTTAAAAGGTACATATAGGTTGTCCTGTACTTCGAGGGCACCTGGGGGACAATTTGTATCTTAGACGGTTTAATTATAGGATTGACACTTTCCGATGCCAGGGTTTTATCGACCTTGATCTCGCCGCCTCTATAGGCAGACAACAATCTCTTGCCCTCGCGTTTCAACGCGAGGGCAGTCAAAGGATACCCAAAAAAGCCCTGCGAGACGTACATTACAATGGCTAAAACGGAAAGTTCCAAAAATCCCTTGCTCATTGCCGCTTCCTGCATCATTAAAGCCGCTACAATCCCTCCCGTGAGAGGAGGCGTGGCAATGACAACCGCATCCCATCCGAATAAATATTTGCCTAAAGTCATGGTTCCAAGTGTTATTCCAACTATACCGGCTAAAGAAACTGCTACAGTTTTCCATTGCGCTGCCAGTTCCTTGATGTTAAGCATAGTGCCCATATGGACCAGCAGCAAGTACATGGATAAAGTTGCAAGTGGTTGACCTAAACATGCCAAATCAATAAGATTTTTTGGTAAAATTGTCCAGAAACCCAATAAGAATATGACTGCTGACACGAAAACTGACGGCACAAAGGCCTTTGTCTTGACAGAAACAACATCGCCAATGTAGAGAATAAGCAAAACTGTGGCAAAGGCAGCAATAAGATCAAAGCTCATGAAAACATCCTCCTTTAATTTTGAAATCTACTTATTAATATTGTTATTTTGTATATTATTATTTTTTATATTTTCATGTATGTTATTTTATCTTCTATTTTTAACGCTCAAGAAAGCTTTAACGCATGACATGCCAAATTTTTAACTACACTTGACAGTCATTTGGCAAGCGTGGTGTATCAATCAGCTGATATAATATAGCACTATAATATAATATAACTTATCTCATGGTAACATATGACATTTTCCGAAATTTTCTCCAATCTGTCAATAGGTTGTTTTTTTGTCATTTCCCTTTGTTATATAACTTACGAATGTTTCAAACAACGCTAAAACCAAGTTAAGACAAATACAAATTAACTAAATGAACTAGTTTAAAAATAATTTAAAGTTTGTTATTTTTGACTAGTTTCAAAAATTAAGTAAAATGAGAGGGGATTTGAAATGTCGATAGGTTCAGCAGATGCGCTGATAGTTGTAGACGTACAAGTTGATTTTTGCCCGGGCGGTAGTTTGTCAGTACCGGGCGGGGACGAGATAGTTTCCGTTGTAAACCAACTTGTAAAATTATTTGAAAAACAGGGTGGTCTCGTTATATTTTCGCGGGATTGGCACCCAAAAAATCACGTGAGTTTTAAAGACCAAGGAGGCCCCTGGCCGGCTCATTGCGTGCAGAATACTAAGGGTGCCGAGTTTCATCCCGAACTTTACATCCCCGACTCTGCCATCGTCGTGAGCAAGGCCACGGAAGCTTCAAAGGAAGCATACTCGGCTTTCGACGGCACTGAACTGTCTGAAACTCTCAAAGAAGCCGGGGTTAAACGAATTTTCGTATGTGGCTTGGCGACTGACGTTTGCGTGAAGTCAACGGCAATCGATGCGGTAAAGTTGGGATACGATGTTTATGTGATCGAGGACGCTTCACGGGGCATAACAAAAGAAGGCGTCGAAAAAAGCTTAGAAGAAATGGAAAAAGCCGGCATAAATATCATCGAAAGCTCTCAAATCAAACAAGCTTAAGTTAAATTTCAACATGCTCCAATAAGCAAACGTTTAAAATCTACGTTGCAAAAACCGGCATTTGCGAGGCCCATTTTGACAAACTAAACTACTCAAAGGGAGTGAAAAAAGGAATGAAAGTGGTCGACGCACGGGGGATGATTTGCCCGAAACCAGTTATATTGACGAAACAGGCCATAGATTCAGGCGAAAAAGAAATCGAGGTTCTCGTTGATAATGACGTTTCCTTTCAAAACGTCAAGCGATTCCTCAAATCACGCGGGTATAGTGTTATCGAGGATATAAAGCAAGATGATGGGACGTACGTCATTCGCGGGAAATACGAAGGGCCATCAGAAGACCGAACCGAGAGGCGCCAAACAACATCTTTAACTTCAACGACTTCAGCCCAAAATGATAAAAAATCCATAGGGATTTTGATCCTGTCAGACACGCTTGGCAAGCCAAATGACGGATTAGGCGAGGTGCTCATGAAAAGCTTTCTGGGTGTTCTGCTTGAGGAAGACGAGCCGCCCGTAGTTTTAGCGCTCATGAACGAAGGCGTGCTCCTGGCTTTGCCGGAAAATAGCGCGTGTGACACATTAAAAGATTTAGAGAAAAAAGGGACGACCATACTTGTATGTGGAACGTGCACCAACCATTTCGGGGTAACAGAAAAAGTCACTGTGGGAACCATCTCTAATATGTTTCAAATAACGGAAGCCATTATGGAGGTCGATAAGGCCCTAATTTACGGTTAAGTAATAGGGGCTTGACGAGTTAGGGTTTCGGCGAAGAGCTCGACTACAAAAACTGTTCCCACAGGGAATTTGCCACGCGAAAGCCCTTGGCTGAGAACGCGTGCTTTCCTTGAATGGTTTTTTTACAATCTTCAGGAAGCAGATGCCATACCTGAAGGAACTTCTTGTATGCCTGCCATCCCCATTTCCTTCTAAAAGCCCGAGCGGATACGCCCCACATTGTCCTTAAGGCAAGCATCGCCGATTCTGTTGCCGCCTTTTCGTTTGGCAAGATCTCTTCATAAACGATGGGAAGTTCACCCCTAGAAATACTATCGGCATAGAGCTTGATGTCACTGGCATTGCCATATCTGTATCCGTTTAGATAACCCCACGCGCTCGGTCCGATTCCTAAGAAGTTTCCGCCCTGCCAATAGGCAATGTTGTGCCTGCACCAGTGGCGGGGTAAGGAAAAGCTAGCTATTTCATATTGAATAAATCCCCTTTTAGGCAGGTACCATTGAGCAAACCTGTATAAAGGATACCCTTCCGTTAAACCCTCAGGTGGGTTTTCGCCCCAAGGAGTGTTTTCCTCTAACGTCAGCTCGTAGATCGATAAGTGGCGAATGCCAAATTTCAGGCAGTCTTTGATCGTCCTGTGCCAGCTTCGTATCGTTTGTCCGGGAAAACCGAACATCAAATCTACGCTGGTATCGAGGCCGCTTGCGACCAGTGCAGCTATGGCGTCAGCTGCTTCATAAACACCATGCGGACGTTTAAGCCAACTTAACTCTGCGTCATCCAAACTTTGGACCCCGAGGCTTGCACGTGTGATCCTCCAAGAGCGCCAAAGTTTGATGTGGCCTAGACTCAAAGTGCCCGGATTTGCTTCTACGCTTGCTTCGAGTAAGGGCAAAAAATTGACGTATCGCTCAAGCGTAAGAATCAGCTGCTCCCAATGTTTTGAGCTTAAGACGGTGGGCGTGCCCCCTCCAACGTAAAGCGTCTGAGCGTGGATCTTGCCTCCGGTCAGGGAGGTCCACATTTTTAGCTCATTATCTAAAAGGTTTAAATAGCTTTCGATGTCTCCTGTTTTTGGGACCACGCTGTAAAAGGCGCAGTAAGGACATTTTTGAACGCAAAAAGGTATGTGAACGTAAAGAGAAATGGGACACGAGAGCGCCCAAGAAAAACTTTCGCTCAGAGGAATGATACTGTAATTTAAATTATCCTTCCTCATCGGCTTTCAAAAAGGCTAAAAATGCCTCCTGAGGAACTTGGACTTTGCCTATCATTTTCATCTTTTCCTTGCCCTCTTTTTGTTTTTCAAGCAATTTGCGTTTTCGCGTCACGTCACCACCATAACATTTAGCGAGGACGTTTTTGCGCAAGGGCTTTACGTTTTCTCTCGCTATTACGCGGCTTCCTATGGAGGCCTGTATGGCGACCTCAAAAAGCTGCCTGGGTATGAGTTCTTTAAGTTTTTTTATGACGTTTAAAGCGCGTTTGTAGGCATCGTCCTTGTGGCAAATAAACGAAAAGGCATCGACCGGTTCTCCGTGGATGAGCACATCCACCTTTACCAGATCCGATTTTCTGTAACCTACATGCTCGTAGTCAATGGAAGCATACCCTCTCGTCAAAGATTTCAAGCGGTCGTGAAAATCGACGATGAATTCCGCCAAGGGAAGGTCGTACACTAGCCTTACCCTTTCCGTGGTAATGTAATCCAGCGAGACGTACTCTCCACGTCTGTCTTGGCAAAGTTTCATTGCCTTTCCTACGTAATCGGCAGGCAGAAAGATCGTCAGCCTTATGTAAGGCTCCCTTATCTCTTCTATTTTTACGGGATCGGGGAAGTCAGACGGCTTGTGTGCTTCGATAACGCTTCCATCGTTTAATACGATCTCGTAGGCGACATTCGGTGCTGTGGCAACCAGATCGATTTCGAACTCCCTACGAAGTCGTTCAACGGTTATGTCCATGTGTAACAATCCCAAAAAGCCGCACCTGAAGCCAAAGCCGAGCGCCTCGGAGGTCTCTGGCTCAAAGACCAACGATGAATCATTCAGCTGTAATTTCTCTATAGCTTCACGTAGGTGAGGGAAATCGTCCCTATCGATGGGAAAAAGCCCGCAAAACACGACGGGCTTGATGCGCTTATAACCCGGCAAAGGCTTATCTGCCGGAGAGATAGCGTCTGTTATGGTGTCGCCGGCGCGGGCCTCCCAAATGGCCTTCACGTTTGCGATTACATAACCAACCTCTCCTGCTTTTAGTTCATTTGCCGGGGACATAGAGGGGGTAAAAAAGCCCACTTCTTCCACTTCGTATTCCCTCTCGGTCGCCATAAAAAGTATGAGTTGCCCCTTTTTAATGCGCCCATTTACCAGCCTGACATAAGATATTACTCCCCTATAGTTGTCGTAAACCGAGTCGAAAATGAGGGCCTGCAATTTGGCATTTGGGTCGCCCGAAGGAGGTGGAATGCGATTTACTATTGCCTCTAACACTTCGGTTATCCCTATGCCTTCCTTGGCGCTTGTTAATATGGCTTGCGATGAGTCCAGCCCTATTACTTCTTCGATCTGGCGTAAAACTTCTTCAGGACGTGCGCCCGGCAGATCTATTTTGTTTATCACGGGGATGATCTCCAATCCCTGCTCCACTGCCAGGTATGCGTTAGCCAAGGTTTGAGCCTCCACGCCCTGTGCGGCATCTACCACTAAAAGCGCGCCTTCACACGCTGCAAGAGACCTGGATACCTCGTAACTGAAATCTACATGCCCCGGAGTATCTATCAGGTTTAACACATATTCGTTCCCGTCTTTGGCCTTATACTTCATCCTGACGGGCACGAGCTTGATCGTAATGCCTCTTTCGCGCTCGAGGTCCATTGTATCCAGAAACTGCTGTCGCATTTTTCTAGATTCTATGGTATTGGTATGCTCAAGCAATCTGTCGGCAAGCGTTGATTTGCCGTGATCGACGTGAGCGATTATGCAAAAGTTTCTAATGTTGTTCATCCATTAACCACCCCATACACTTATGATACGTCATTTGACGCATCGAGAAACTTTGGATAGTCTATCAAAGCTAACATAGATTTATAAGTAAATTATATATTTTGGGAGGCAAAAGAAATGAAAAACAAACCCCCAAAGGCGCTGCTTCTTTTTTCAGGCGGACTCGATTCGCTGCTTGCCGGAGAAATTTTGCGCAGAAACAATGTACAAATCACATGGTTGACCTTTACAACTCCATTTTTTTCCGCTGAAAAGTCCGTTTCAGCAGCACGCCTTTATAATTTCCCACTAATTATAGCACCACTTCCCGAGAAAGCGTACATTGACGTACTTATCAACCCCCCGCATGGCTTCGGGAAACACATGAATCCCTGCATAGATTGTCACGCTTTAATGTTAAAGGTGGCAGGTCAGATGATGGAAGAAAGAGGATATGATTTTTTGGCTACCGGCGAGGTCTTGGGAGAAAGGCCTAAATCGCAAACATCAGCGGCTTTAAGGATGGTTGACGCTGCTTCAGGCTACGCTGATTATATTTTAAGGCCCTTGTCTGCCAAGCTGCTTCCTGCAACGGCTCCTGAACGGGAAGGCCTGGTAAATAGGGAGAATTTGCTTTCCATTTCCGGGCGCAGCAGGAAAGAACAAATGGAACTGGCAAAAAAATGGCAAATCACGACTTATCCTTCGCCCGGAGGTGGATGCCCTCTCACGGAGAAGTTTTTTTCTTTAAAGTTAAGACGATTAATGGAGGCTTTTAAGGAGCATTTTTCCTTCTACCATGCCGCCCTTTTGCGCGTCGGCAGGCATTTTTTGCTTCCTCAAAAGACTCATTTAATCATTGGGAGAAATGTCAAGGAAAACAAAAGGCTAATTCAGCTTCGGCTTCCTTCAATGTTGTTACTACATCCGATTAACGTAAAAGGTCCAACGGCACTGCTTTATTCTCATGACGCTCCAGTTGTTATGGAAAATTTGGAGATATCTGCAAAGTTCGTAGCGCGTTACAGCGATCACGAAAACAGTGCCGTGAGGATCTTAATTACTTCCCCAGAGGATCGCCTCAATATCGTTACTAAACCGGCTCACCCCGCGGAATTGGAGAAATTTAGAATATAATTGTGCATTAGCAAAAAATACAGCCTTGGTAGCGAACTTTTGCTATCTTGTGTCATTTTAACATCTTATTTTTTACGCTGGTCACTAAACTTTTTACAGCATTAAGATAAATTGTGGCTTCAATGCCAAGGCCGACCAAGTTAAATCCTTCCCGTATACGATTTAAAGCTTCCTCGGCTGTACTTGCGAAGGTGCCCGCCGCCTTGCCGGCGTTCTTGCAAATTTGAAGCAATTTCATAGCTGCCTCTTTGACCCTAGGATCTTCTACTTTGCCGGGTATGCCTAAGGAAGCGGACATATCGAAGGGACCAAAAAAGATCATATCTACCCCCGGTGTATTTGCGATTTCTTCGAGGTTTGTCAACCCCTTAATATTTTCGCATTGCAAGGTGATAAATGTATTTTCGTTGGATTCCTCGAAATAGGAAGTTAGCTCATGACCGCCGTATTTCGAGGACCTTGTAAAGGCAACTCCTCTTTCTCCGATTGGATCATATTTGGCGCTTCTTACGGCCCTAATTGCATCCGAAGCAGTTTCAACCATGGGAACCAACACTCCGTCAGCTCCTACGTCCAGAGCCCATAAAATTTCTTTCTTGGAATTTTCCGGCACCCTGACCAAGGTGCCCATTTTATGAAGAGAAGCTACTCTCACCATGTCCTGCAGTTTCTCTATGGAATGAGGGCCGTGTTCTCTATCAAGCACAACAAAGTCAAATCCTCCCAACGCCAAAATTTCGACCGAATCGGTCGATGGCAGGATCGCAAATGTCCCCAGCAATGTCTCCTTATTCGATATTCGTCTTTTAAGGCTAAACATATCAAACAATTCCTCCTGTTCGTCATTTAATTATCTTTTGGCGTTACAAAACTTCTTATGGCGCTTTCTTAAACAAAACAGATAGCTGCATCTTTGTGTTGCTCTTCGTGAATAAAGTCTGCACGGCTGGCATTTGATCTTTATTCGTGGTATAAAATTTAAGTTAAAGATTATATACGTATTGATTATATATAAATATTGCAAAAAGTGAGGCAATTACGTTTACAAGGGTGATAAAGATGTCCGAGGAAAGATGTGTACCCATCGCTAGCATAAAAGAAAGCATGAAGTCCGGCGATAAGTTCAAAACCGTTGGAGTGCTTGCCACGGCGAGGCTAAAAAGAGATAAAAATAATCAACCCTACTGGGACCTGACCATCGTGGATGCAAGCGGAACGCTCTATGCCAGAGCATGGTCGGACAGCAAATGGTGGGACATTAGAGACGGAGAAAAGAAGGTACTCACTCAGGACGATTTAGGAGGTCTTAGCAGCGTCTCAAGACAACCTGTAGGAGTTTTTGGCGTTGTGACTAAATACAAGCAAAGACTCCAGTATCACATAAACCAAATTTACTTGCTCGACTCCGATAAGTATCCGCCAGAATCTTTTATAGAAAAATCGCCTGTACCGCTTGAACAAATGGAAGCGGACTTTTGGGCTATAGTGGATGAATGCGGCGATCCTTTGCGTACCTTTTTGCACACGCTTTTTAGCGAAGATTTGTGGGAACAGTTTAAAATCGCTCCAGCTGCTGTTAAAAATCATCATGCCTACGTTCACGGCTTACTTGAGCATACCCTGGATGTCACGAAAAGTGCCCGGGCAATTGGCTTTATTTATTTAAATAAAGGATTAAACGTAGATATGGATATTCTGACTGCCGGGGCACTGTTGCACGACATTGGAAAACTTAGCGCTTACTCAATTGATTTAGCTCCCCAAATTACCCTGCATGGTGCTGTGATAGACCACATCCCTTTGGGCTATTCCATGTTCATGGATTTTGCCAGAAAGTACGACCTCGATGAAAACATCACCTTAGCAATAGGCCATATCATAGTGAGCCATCACGGAAAGAAAGAATACGGATCTCCCGTTTTGCCAAGCACGCCGGAGGCTTTGATTGTCTCTGCTGCCGATGAACTTGACTTTCTCATTTACTGTTGGGATTCTGCATATCCTGCCGATGAGCTTTCATTATCTGAATACAACGGACCGGCCCAGCGGCGCTTTTGGAAAACATAAGCGTGAATCTTGCATGGTTTTACCAAAAAGCCAAAGATTTTTGAGCTGGCAACTTATCATATTTCACCGAAACAAATCGCTAAAATCGCCTAAATGTGGCACAAAACGAGGCTTTGACAAAACGAAAACTTCGCTTACTTCATTTGGTAGAGCGTTCTGGGACGGCCTGGTTTTCCTTCCGGGCTTTCTTGACTTTTAAATAAAGTCCCTTTTGCTACTAGGTATTCCAAATAACGATGGGCTGTCGGATAAGCTAGACCAAGGTTGTCACAAAGAAACTGCACGTCAAAAAACTCGGAATCTGCATTTGAAACTAGGAGATCAATTACTTTTCGAAGGGTTTCTTCAGATATCCCCTTCATTGGATAGCTTTGACGTGTCATTTTTCTATAGTGGGCTAGTTTTGCATGGACCTGAATTCGAGAAGCGAAATCTAAAAGGCGCACTGGTTTGTTCACGAAATCATCGGCCCCGGCAAGAAGAAGCTGGCGAGCAATTTGGGGACGCTCTTCAATGGTAAGGACTAGTAGTACCACTGTATCTGAAATTTCCCTTACCCTTTGAATAACTTCAAGGCCACTCATTTTAGGCATGTGATAGTCTACGAGTAGTATGTCGATCTGATTATTAATCACCCAAAGAAACACCTCGTCAGGTTCTGTCGTGGTTCGCATATCCCAGCCCTGAGATTTGGCCATTGCTTCCAAAGTATAAAGAACGCTTGTGTCATCATCAATTGCCCCGAGGTACAGGATTGTCTTCACCCCCTACCTCTTCCGTATTGCATAGAGGCAAAAGCAAAGCAATAGAAGCCCCACCCAGTTCATCGCTGGTTCCAAGAGACAGCTTTCCATTATGTTCTTTTGCGACGCTCCTTACGAAAGGTAACCCAAGACCAGTAGACCCCCAGGCGGAACGATGAGGCAAGGGCTCTTTTTCAAATCCGTACCCATTATCTTCTACTTTAATTAATACGTGATCCTTTGTGACCTCCGTTTGAAAGCGAATAATGGGAGACGAGTTTTCAGCTGTTGCTCGATGAGCATTGTCCAAGATGTTTACAATAGCTCTGGAGAGGAGTATGAGGTTTGCTTCAATGAAAGAGGTTGAAGAAGCGTTATGCAAGCTCACCTGAATGCCGGAACTCCAGGGGAAGGGACGTATTTGACTCAGAGTGTAATTCACAACGTGTTCCACAGAAATGCGGTGATGGACGTGAGGATTCAAAATTTCCGAAACCATCTTATTCATGTTTACGGACGCATCTTGAATTTCCTTCAAATGTGCTTTCTCTGCAGGGTTTCCCAGCGAATGTGACAAAACATCCGTCAATCCTATGATTACCGTAAGAGGTCGTTTGAGGTCGTGAACAAGTTGTTGGATTTCTATTACACTGCGATTTCGTAGCTGTTCTTCTCGTAAGGCGGAAAGTTCTCGCTCTTGACGACGTAGGCGTTGAAGCTGGGCCAGCCGCTTTTCATAATTTACAAAAAGCTCGATAGTAACAAGGGCGCCAGCAAAGACTCCCCCAAATGAAACCATTGCCATTACATTTAAAACCTTTGCTTTACCTGAAATCACTGCTATATTTTTTAGGACAGCAGAAAGCTCTCCCCATCCAAAACCATAACTGGTAAGAGCTGGAACAACATCTAGCCACTGAAAAGAAAAAAGCATTAATCCCAGCGCCATGGCCTTATTTGACCACCTTGAAACATCCCGCGTGAAGTATTGGATTAACATGACACTAGCGATGCTAAGGACAGCCGGCATTCCAAAATGAGGAATGCCAGGAAAATCAAAGACTGCCACCATTTGGTAGCATGCAGGAATAGCAAAAAGGGGGAGAAGCCGCTTTATTAAGGGTTTATTGAGATAATTTGCAAGACCATCGGCAAAGAAAAGCCACCCTTCGTAAAGAAGTAAGGCTTTTATTGTATTAACAAGCACTAGAACAGCTGAAGCTGCCATGAGATAACCGCTATCGTTATGCTCGACAGCTAACAAAAGATATTGAAAAACTGTATAGATAGGACGTTCGTAAAAACGCGAAAGAAACCACGCTATAAGAAGGAAGCATCCTCGCCCCATTTGCCTCCAATGGAGCGTTTTGTTGCCATCACGATACATTAAGACACTCCCCTCTTCTTTTCTTTCTCCCTTATTGTATCATTTTGTATCAATGTGTATCGAGTGGCATTTTTGTTCATATAGCTTCACCTTTATGGAATAGAAAGACACCTCTCAGCTTTTGTGTAAAGGCCGATAACCGTTGACTCAGGAGACGGGCGAAAGAAAAGCCTCTACCCCCTTATCAATAATATCATTGTAGTCGGGAATGTTATTTACTATTACACTTTTTTCTTCGCTGATAAAGCCCAGCATTTCCAGAAAAGTCATAATAGCCGTCACATGTCGGGCTGTGCGGAGAGCTATGGGCTGATCATCTTCATAAGGGATGAAGAGGTTCCCGAGTTCTGCTGCTTTCTGGTAGAATTTATCCTTGCCTGTCAAGGCCAGGGCTTCATCTGTACGTCCTCGCAGCCGACCTTGGATTGGATTGCCTGTCTCCATGAGGATGGCCATAACGTCTGTATGATCTCCCCACTCCCTGTGGGAGAGGCCTCTTAAATTTCGAGGCGATGGCTCCAGACGAAAAGGTATTCCTCGCCCTTCCAAATCCATTGCTGCCATGGCACCAAGTTCCAAGCCCTTTTCATGGGCCACTATGGCGTTGACCACGGGGTATTCCGGCGATGCTTCATGAAGATCAAAGGCCAAATCTATATCTTCCTTGCGAATTAGTTCTAAAATAGCAAAGGCAATACGCTGAGTTATAACACCATTTGGCTGTCCTGGATAGGCCCTATTCAAATTACGCATTTCGCTGCCTGCAAGCCGCTGTCCTGAAGGTTCGTGAACGTAAATATCAGGGTCTGGCCATTGATAAACAGGATTCGTATCTCTCGACCCATACCTAAAGGTTCTAACCGAACCGTCCGGAAGGAGGAACCGAATATATTGAGGATATCCTTCCTGAGGGGAGTTATGGGTGAAAGCCGTATTGTTTGCAAAGGGTATCACTATTAAACGTCCTTTCTGCACTTGGGCTCGTTCAAGAAACAATACAGCAGCTATATACCCAGCAGGCTCGTTAGGGTGTGTCCCACCTAAGATCAGAACCGTTCCCCCCGGCTCTTGGCCTTCCTGTATAAATACCGGTGTATCTGCCGGTGTGTTGCCTATGCCTTGAAACCAATCTGAGAGCATCCTTTTTTCGAAGCCATCAGCAGGTATCACCACATCAGGTTGTCGCATGGCAAGAAAGTTTCGTCCCGTGATGTACATGATCAACAGGGCTATGGCTAAAAGAATCATGGCCGTTTTACGAGTCCCTTTTACGTTCATTGTGCAATGGGCCTCCTCATTTTATAAGCAAAACCCTCATGATAAGAGGGATAATGACCATAATGGCAGAAGCCTGTTTCCAAAATTCTTCTTCTTGAAACATGCAGTGCACAACCACGAGAGAGATGAAAAGCGCTATTCCACGGTATATGAGCATTATCATTTTTTGTAATTCCTCCCTAAAAAAGAAAAACCGCCAATTTGTTCGCTAAGAGGATGACCGCTATCCCCCATAGAGCAGTGAGAATGCCGGGGAAGATGCAGTAACGAAGAACTTTTAAATAGTTATCTTCCCCCACTACTTTGGCAGAAAAAATACCGGCGAGGGCTGTGGGGGGCATGAGGTCTCCAAGGCCGGCAATAAGACTGAGAGCTGAAGCGACGATAATTTCATTGTGGCCCAACAAAGCCAATACAAAGGGAACACCCAACACCGAAGCCGAACCAAAAGCCGACACTGCCCCAAAAAGAGGGATAGATACTCCTATGCCTACGTAAAGGAGCCACGTGGGAAGAGCTAGAGCTGAAACTGTGACGAAACCTCGTACTCCTATTAATGTCATGATCTGAATAAACATGCCTACACCCATAAGAATTCCCATAACCGGCAGTGCATCGTTTATAGCATTAATTACAGTCTGTAGGGGGTGCCATTTTACGCCAGAAAAGAGGGCCGAAGCAGCGGCGAGAAGAAAGGTGAGTGGCATGCCTAAAGAAGGCCAATGAGACGGGAAGACGCGTTCTCCCGCAAACAATGCGATGAGGACAAGCAATGGAATAAAGAGTCGAAAAGAAAGTGGTTCTCGCTCCATGCGCTGTAGTTCTGCCTCCAGGCCAGATTCAGAAAAGTCACCTTTTTTGAGAGGAGGGTAGATAAAAAGAAAAGCAGTGAAGATGGCAAGAGGCAAGGTGCATATAATAAGGGGAATTCCAAATCCCGAGTAGGGCATATCTATCCCTCCGCCAATGATCATGGCCGGAAGGTTAACCGGAGGTGCAATCATGCCAAAGATTGCACCCATAGCAATAGCTGCTGCCGCTTTATGGGGGCAAACTCCCAGTTGGAGGAGGACCGGTGCTACTAAGGCTCCAGTGGTAAGAACTGCCGCTGTAGAAGAGCCGGTAATCATGCCAGGAACCATGATTATAAACATTAACCCCATAGAAAGAAACACCGGTTTTTTGCGAAATTTACGAATAATCCATGCAGCCAGGCCTTCTAGAAGGCCTGTGCTTTCCACTGTTTTCATAAAAATCATGGCTGTAGCAATGACAAGTATTGTATCGAGATAACCAAACATGCCCTCCACAAGGTGACGCAGGGGAAAACCTGCGTCACCTATGAGGGCTCCTGCTATGGCTGCGAAGGCCATTGCGATAGATACTGGAAACTTTATGGCAAAGGCTCCTACAGCAAATACTCCTATCATTGCTATTGTGTAAAGACCTTCTGGAAAAAACCACTCCACTATAGCCGGCAAGGCTAAATAACCCCCCACTCTCCCAGAACTTTTTTAAGAGGTATGTCAAGACTCTGAATACTTTCAGATTCTTCTACAGGGATCTTTTTTTCTTCTGCAATTTTTGTAAAATATCCATCATTATTGGCGCCTGTTACGTAAATAATGTGATCGGCTTGGGGTGCTGTTATCTCGAGAAAGGTATCCGTGAGAATGCCTCGTCTTGAATCACCACCCACGTGCATGACAAGGACTTTCAAACCCCGGTCTTTTGCTATGCTAAGGATTTTTTCTACCCTAGTCTTTTCTTGATCTTGATCTATTCCAGCAGCACCGAGACCTTTTGAGCTGCCCCCAACCACAATAATGAGAGCCTTATGATCTTTAATAGCATCTGGTTTCAGTGCCATGTCGAAGTCTGCCTCCACGTTCATTTTTTTCAAGATAACCTTAACCATCATGGCATCGGGGCTCTGGCCTGCGGAGGTAAGCGCTATTGTTGACGCCAAAGCCATGCTGTTGAACAAAACAACTATAAATATCGCTAAAACTATTGAGAATATTTTCTTTTTAAACATATCTTATGAGCCTCCAATGAAATGAAAAAGTAATTCGATTGGCGTCTCCTCATCGAGGGCGCCTTGTTAATTAAAAACTAGAACCCAACAGGAACACCCAAACGCCGGCAATCCGCTCCACCGTTCATTAAATCATTTTTGTATATAATGCCCTGTGAAGTGCCGAAATAATCACTATATGGACGAATATCAATTTTTTCTCCTATGACCTCTAGTGCTTTCAACGTCGGTTCTGGCATCTGATCCTCCGCTATGTAAGGAGATGGTTTGCCACTTACAGTATATGCGTACATGCGTGGGTAATTAATTGCTTCTGCCATATCCATGTTATAGTCGATTACATTAGAAATAATCTGCACAAGTGCCGAGATTATTCTCCATCCACCAGCACATCCTACAGTCATGAAAGGCCTATCATCTGGAGTTAAAATAATTGTCGGAGCCATGCTAGATAAGGGGCGTTTGCCAGGTTCAGGGGCATTTACACTTTTCGGGTCCTCTGAGAAATCATCCATCTCATTGTTAATTACAATTCCATACTTGGGAACGAATCCTGCCGCGTAATTATGCGTATTAGTACATGCAACAATATTGCCATCTGCATCAGCAACCGAGAAATGAGTTGTACCTGATCCAAGCCCGTTTGGGCCAGCAAAATAGGCAACCTTTTGATTTTCGTATTCCCATGGATCGCCGGGCTCAATTATAGACAAGATAGAGTCAATTTTTATTTGCTGTGCAAGTTTTTTTGCATAATCTTTGTTTGCTAGACCCCTTAATGGGACCTCGACAAAATCAGAATCAGCCATGTATTTTTCACGATCAGCAAACACCAGTCGAATTGCTTCTGCCGTGACATGCTGGCGTTCAAATGAATCAGGTGTCCATTGATCAAGGGGGAAGTTTTCAATGATGTTTAGCGCCTGCACAATATGTGTACCGCCACTTGACGAGGGCGGAGCGGAAAATATTTTGTAGCCGCGATATGTTCCTTCTATTGGTTTTCTAACCTTAAGTTCGTAATTTTTTAAGTCTTCCATTGTCATAATTCCGCCGAGACGATTGACCTCTTTGACAAAAGCTTCACCAATCTCGCCACTGTAAAATACATCAGGGCCTTTTTCTGCAAGGAGCTTGTATGTTTTCGCGAGATCGTTACGAACAATATGTTCTCCCGTCTGGTATGGTAGATCACCATTAAAAAAAGGCAGATCTTCAATTTTATAATAATCTACCAAAGGAAGGCTCATTTCGGCATACCATTTCGCTTGGTTTGGTTCAACTACCCACCCCTCTTCTGCTATACGAATTGCTGGAGTTGCTACATCGGCAAAAGACATTGTCCCATATTTGTCCAGTGCATAAAACATACCTGCAACCCAGCCTGGTACAGCTGCAGACATTCCGCCAATTGATTTCCACTTTTCTGTTTTTGCTTTTTCAGAAGCATACATGTCCCTCGTAGAAGCGGCAGGTGCCATTTCTCTGTAATCTAGAAAGATAACTTCGCCACTCTTGGCATCCCTGATTGTCATAAATCCCCCTCCACCAATTCCGGTAAAATGCCCCTCTACGACACTCAATGCTAAAGAGGTTGCGACTGCTGCATCAACAGCGTTACCCCCTTTCTTCATTATTTCTACCCCTGCCTCAGATGCAAGTTTATGTGCCGATGAAACCATACCATGTTTGGCGTATACTTCGTTGGATTTTGTTGTTGCAACAGCACTAACAGTACTTATTGCTAAAAACATAATACATGCCATACTCACTAATGCTTTTCTCATAATTCTTCCCTCCTTGAAGTGTTTTGCTTAATAGCAACCTACCCTAGGCTACAAGGTACAAACGCTTTCTTGGCTTTAGCTCTACCACTTTTAGCTTCATTGCCACTTGCTCAGCAGGAGAAGTACGTATTTACTATTGTTTAAATCGTTCCTATCTTAATATATAGTGTTATGATCAAGTAACTTGCAAACTCTCATTTATGTTCGTTAATGGATAAAACTCCATATGCTTTCCCCTGTAGCCTATTTCATTGTAGGAGGATGCTTACAAAAGGCTATATTTTCTCTCATATCTCTCATTGTTAAATTAAATGAATGGGCACAAAACATGAACACAAGGGGTGGGCATAACATTCCGGTGCAATTAACCGTGCAATTACGTGGCTACTGCTTGCCTGTTACTATCAGTCCCTTCGATTAAAGTTGCTTCAACCGTTGACATCTTCTGAATGCAGGTAAATATTTTTTGCGCTCTTTGTAAATCTTCGGCGCTGTTTATATTGAAAAAAGAGATTTGATAATTTTTTATCACTCTCATCGCCTTTTCTTCAAGAACAGACACATTGACGAAGGGATAAAAGTCCTTAATCTTTCTTTTGCCTTGCTTATATGCCGTCTCAGCTGCTTTTAAACAAGAGCGATGATAAAAGGCGTGAAGTGGTTCTAAAAAACCGTTCAATCGGGGCACCAGGACTTGCGAACCACTTTTTCGGCTTTGATAAATGAGCTTAACCAAAGGTTTCTCGATGAAAGGCATGTCACATCCAACGAGAAAAATCCACTCTTCATTCGACCATTTCAGGGCTTCTATTAACCCGAGCAAAGGCCCTTGGTTTGGAATAGAATCGCATATCACGCTAACGCAGTTGGACGATAACAATGAGGAATGAATCGAGAGCAAATGACTGTAATCATTTGGCGAAACGACGAACAATATCCTGTCTGATATCGCTTTGATGTTTCTTACGATAATTTCTAAAAGGTAGGTATCCCCCATCTTTAGCAAAGCCTTATTGTATCCTAACCGCTTTCCCTTACCTCCAGCCAGGATGACGGCTGTAACGCCGCAGATAAGATCTTCGCACACGTTAAGGTCCCCGTTCTTTAAAGATTTGTTCTTGTATTATATAATCATCTGGACTTTCGTTGCAATGAAGTTGGTGTGGGCTGAAAGTAAGTCCAATTACGTTCAGGGGAGGTTAAAGAAGGGTGGAATACGATTGCATTGAAACAGCAAAACGTCTTCATGATAAATCCTTTGTAGCTGACACACACTTTGATCTTTTGCCCTTAGTATGGGGCAGGCGTCAAAGGGGAGAATCAAGGGTCATAGAAAATCGCTACATTCCCATATTTAAGCAGGGAGGCATAGACCTTGTAGTATCGTCGCTATTCGTGTCGGACGAGTATTTGCCAGAAATGGCATTGAGGCGAGCCTTGGACTACATAAGCTTGTTTTACAAAGAAATGGAAGAAAGCCCCGGCCTTTTTTCACTGTGCCGGAACGTAGAAGAAATAAAGAAAGCAAAATCTGCCGGCATGGTTGCAGTACTGCTTTCCTTTGAAGGGGCAGAACCTTTGGGCAACGATATAAACCTTTTGAGAATATTTTACGAATTAGGCGTGAGGGGTTTGGGGATCACATGGAGCAGAAGAAATTACGCGGCAGACGGTTGTCATTTTGAAGCCAAAGAAGAAGGGCAAAAAGGCGGACTCACGAACTTTGGAGTCCAGCTACTTCGCGAGGCAGAAAAGCTTGGAATGTACATCGACGTTAGCCATCTTAACGATGAGGGTTTAAAAGATGTCTTGCGATTTTATGAAAAACCAGTCATTGCCTCACATTCAAATTGTAGGACCTTGGCGCAATCCATGCGAAATCTCACGGATGAACAGATATTACAAATAGCCGGTCGTGGCGGCATCATCGGGATGAACGCCTGCAGCGAGTTCATCAAAGATTCAAATGAAGAAGTTAGCGCAAGAGACTTGGCAGATCATGCGGATCATATCTGCGGTCTTGTGGGGTCTTTTGATCATGTTTGTTATGGTTTTGATTTCTGCGATGAATTTCGCGAAGCTTCTCCATCAGTTGAAGAAAAACGCAATTACGATTGCATCAAAGGACATGCTAGAAGCTTTGAGCTTACGGCGGAACTTATTTCGCGGGGAATTGGCGAGAAAGAAATTGCAGGCATCATTGGAGGAAATTTCTTGCGATTTTTGGAACACACCATAGGTTAATGAGATTAATGCAAGATTCGGGAATGATCGCCTGACTTTGTCAGGTGGTTTTAGTGGTAAGGTGTTGTCCAGCATCATTCGAGAAAACCCCTTACCACTGTATTTAATTACCATTTGTTAATATGGATTTTATCCCATCTCAAGGACTCAAAAGGAACGGGCTCTTTTTGCTCTCCCGGGTATCCTATGGCAAGCAAACATACTACTCGATAGTTGTCCGGTATTCCAAGAATTGAACGTACGTATTCATCAGAACTAATTTTTTCAGAATACATGCGATTTCTTATTTGTATCCAGCAAGAACCCAAGCCGATTGACAACGCTGTAAGTTGTACGATAATGGCAGCTATGGAAGCATCTTCTATCCAGGTATCATTTACTTCTTCGCAGCCCAGCACCGCCAGGCAAAGGGGAGCTTCCTTCAAAAAGGCAGAACTTTGATTTCGCGCGTTGGCCAGTTTGCCTATTGTTTCTTTATCGTCGATGAAGATGAAGTCCCAGGAGTGCAGGTTTTTGGAAGTAGGTGACCTGAGCGCAGCTTCTTTTAAGATGTCGGTCTTTCCTTGTTCTATCGGCGTATCCTTAAAGCGTCGAATGCTCCTCCTTTTTCTCAAAAGCTCGATCATTTTGACCCCCCCCTTAATTTAGACGCCTGAAACTTAATATATTTATGACGCAATGAACACCTCCATGATATAGTATCACGATGCAAACTTTAAGAACTTGAAATCCTTTCACTAAAATATACGAGATTTATCGGATGTGGCAAGGTGGCTTTTGTATGGTTAAATATACTTCGTCGAAATTGGGCTAAATTGCAATTTTAAAAAATCGTGTATGCGAATAAGGTTTTTCGACCTTAAGGGTTTGAAAGGAGTGCGTTTCGATGAAGAGATATAGGCTTTTCACAATGGTTGTCGCTTTGCTTTTAAATTTCATGCTCATCTTTCAGGTTTCTGTAGTTTATGGCAGCTCAAAAGACAGCATCCGACTCGAGAGTTTGGAAAAGGAAATTTGGGAGATGGCGCGCGAGCTTTCATTATCGACTTATCAAGGGTTTCTTGGCAAAGTACCTGAATCGTTGTCAAACCTATCATATGATCAATGGCGAGATATTCGCTTTAAACCTGAAAAGTCAGTTTGGCTCGACAAAAATCTGCCTTTCCAGATCAGATTCTATCATTTGGGTTTTCTGTATGACGTTCCTGTGAGGATCAACTTGGTAACATCCAAGGACATAAAGGAGTTTCGCTACGATCCTGACCTTTTCGATTACGGCAAGAATTCCTTGCCAGTTGAAACTTATAAAAATATAGGGTTTGCGGGTTTTAGGATTCATTACCCCCTAAATAGGCCTGATTATCATGATGAATTAATTTCGTTTCTTGGGGCAAGCTATTTCAGGGCCTTGGGGAAAAATCAGCGCTACGGAATATCGGCAAGAGGGCTTGCCATAGATACGGCACTTCCGACGGGGGAGGAATTTCCATATTTTAGAGATTTTTGGATTGTAGAACCCCAAAAAAGATCGAATCATATTACAATTTACGCCTTGCTCGATAGCCCAAGCTTAACAGGTGCTTATAAGTTTTTCGTACAGCCGGGCGAAAAGACTACAGTTGACGTAAAAGGATCCGTATTTCGAAGGAGAAATGTAGATAAACTTGGCATGGCTCCGCTCACTAGCATGTTTTACTATGGTGAAAATACGATTAATCGACCAGATGACTATCGCCCTGAAGTACATGATTCTGACGGGCTGTTAATTGCCTATGAGGCCGATAAATGGGAATGGCGGCCTTTGCTCAATCCTTCGCGATTAAACGTCTCGAGCTTCCCGGCAAATGATGTCTATGGATTTGGATTACTTCAACGTGATACGGAGTTTTGTAATTACCAAGACCTGGAAGCGCGATATGACTTGAGGCCCAGCGTGTGGATTGCCCCCAGAGAGCGTTGGGGGAAGGGCCGTGTGGAATTGATAGAGATACCTAGCATATGGGAGACTATAGATAATATCGTCGCATTTTGGGTCCCCGAAGAGCTGCCTCAAATAGGTGAGCCCGTCAACTTTTCCTACAGGATAAGCTGGCATTTGCCGAAGGGTTCGCCTCACGGGATGGGTTATGTGGTCTCCACGCGTACCGGCAAGGGAAAAGAAGACAATACAAGGTTGTTTGTGATCGACTTCCAAGGTAGAAGTATTGAAGCCATTCCGGCCGATACGGGATTAACGGCTGTTGTTACAGTGTCGGAAGGTGCTGAACTTGTAGAAAAGACTTTGATGAAAAACGAAGTCACCGAAGGTTGGAGGCTGGCTTTTCAGGTCCGAGTCAAGGGAGGAAGTACTATAGAACAACTTCAACCCGACAAACGACCCAAAATCAAGATCCAAGCTTTTCTAAAGAAAGGCGACAACCTACCGGACATTTTAACGGAGACGTGGAGCTATCAATGGCAACTATAACAAGAGAATTGGAAAAACGCATTTTAAACTATATGTGGTTTTTGGGCATAATACCGATTTGCTCTTTGAAACTTGCGCTAGAGGTCTTGGGCAAGCTATCTTCATCGCTCAAAAATTCATTCGCTAATTATTTTGATATCGTGATAGTCAATTTGTGCTCGCGCCTTTTAAAAGATAATGATTTGTTGGTTAGCCAAAGGTGGCCAAGCTTAAATGAACAAATCATGCCGTTGTTGTTAAACGATGAATGCGGGGGAATTAATTCCAGTCCGCCGATTAACAGGTCTTCCATGATCCCCAAGGGTTTTATGGTGAGTTTTTCGAATTTGTTCGATCTTCCCACGGGTGGGGCTTTATGGGAGGAAATAGCAAAAAACAGGCGCACTCTGCTTGCAGCTCTTGTGATCACATCTACATTTGTGGCCACTTACTTCATGAATCAGATATTAAATTTTAGAGGCATGACCTTTTTAGGCTATTTAATGATATTTACCTTTGCGATACTTTTTGCCTGGCTGTCCATCGGGTTTTGGACGGCTTTAGCCGGGTTTATAACAATACTCCGAGGCTTTGATCGTTATGCTCCGAGGGCTACATCGCGAAATATAGAAGAAACTACACGCATTGCCCTTGTGTTTCCTGTCTACAACGAAGATATTAATCGCGTTTTTGCAGGAATTGAGGCGACCTATCGTTCATTGGAGAAAACGGGAAAGCTTAAACATTACGACTTTTACATATTGAGCGATAGCAATGATCCTGATGCTTGTGTTTGCGAAGAACTGGCATGGGCCGAATGGCGTGAACGGCTTAATGCCGCGGGTAATCTTTTTTACCGACGAAGAACGAGGAACGTAAAGAAAAAAAGCGGCAATATAGCGGATTTTTGCCGAAGATGGGGAAAAAATTATAAGTATATGATAGTCTTCGATGCCGATAGCGTGATGAGCGGGGATCTTTTGGTAGAAATGACTTCCATCATGGAGTCCAATCCCAGGGTCGGAATTTTACAGAGCGCACCAAAGGCGGTGGGTAGGCGTTCTCTTTACGGCCGCATCCAGCAGTTTGCCAGTTATCTCTATGGTCCTATATTTGCGGCAGGTCTTAGCTTTTGGCAATTAGGAGATGCGCAATATTGGGGGCATAACGCAATTATTCGGGTAGAACCCTTCATGAAAAACTGCGCGCTTCCGAGATTGCCGGGGGATCCTCCTTTTGGAGGTGAAATTTTAAGCCATGATTTCGTGGAGGCAGCTTTAATGAGGAGGGCCGGCTATGAAGTGTGGCTTTCATATGATTTGGAAGGAAGCTTTGAAGAAACTCCCCCCAACCTTTTGGAGGAATTATCGAGAGATCGTCGCTGGTGTCAGGGAAACTTACAACATCTCAGGCTTTTCCTCCTTAAGGGTATCATCCCTGCACATCGTTTCCTCTTTTTAAATGGAGTCATGGTATACGGGTCAGGTTTACTGTGGTTTTGTTTTATACTAATGAGCTCACTTCAGGCGATGCTAGAGGTTTGGATTGAACCGGTTTATTTCCCGCGAGAATACGCTCTGTTCCCTGAGTGGCCCGTATGGTATCCTAATTGGGCACTAACTCTTTTTGTAGTTGTTATGATACTGCTCTTCCTCCCAAAGGTATTTGGACTATGTCTTGTAATTTCCAAAAAGCAATCTCATTTCTTTGGCGGCACGTCAAAGCTCATAATGACCGTATTTTTGGAGATAGTATTTTCTATTCTTTTTGCTCCAATTAAGATGTTATTTCACAGCAAGTTTCTTTTCTTTGCGCTCCTGGGGAAAACCGTAGGTTGGGGACCTCAAGAAAGGTCCGATGTCGGTATAAGTTGGAGAGAGGCCCTTAGATTTCATTGGAGTGGCACGCTGACCGGGCTTATTTGGGGCTCTATTGTATGGATAGTCAATCCTACGTTTTGTATGTGGATTTCTCCAATTTTAATTTCCTTTATTTTGTCAATTTTCCTTACTGTCTGGACGAGTCGCCCTACAGCAGGAGAAACCTTTAAAGGGTGGGGATTATTTCTCACCCCTCAAGAGACAAATCCTTCATTGGAAATAAGGATTCTGGAGAAAGTTCTTTCCGATCCGCCAATATTATCTGAAGGTGGATTATGCCTGGCTTTATTTGATCCTTGGGTTAACGCCCTTCACAGAGGATTTATGCGCAAAAAACGCAGTATATCACGTGACGTTAAGGCAGAGATCACAACCAAGGTTCTTGGAGGAGACCACGAAAGTCTCACGAAGGACGAGGCTATGAAGCTCCTACGCTCCCCTGCCCTCCTCTTTGAACTTCACAAAAGGATATGGGAAAGCCCTAAAGATATGTTTGACAAGTGGGAAACATATCTTAACATCCCTGGATAACTAATAACTTACTCGTTCTCGCTATTGTTAGTTTTTTTCAAAAATATCGGCATTATGGGTGGCCAAAGTAAGATTTGATGTTAAAATAGTGAGTCAGGTTGTATGTACGCAAACATCTTGAAACTGACTGGATCGGTTTTGCTGAAATGACAATAGACAGCCGGGGAGACCAAGCTGTATCCTTTAAAGGCATGAAAATGATGAGGAGGCAACAGTGTATGCGTTTTGTGCTTTATAATATCCGCTACGCTACAGGTACGGGGTGGGATTACCACGTGCCCTTTCCCTTTTGGGGATGTTTTAGAAAAACTGAAAGAAATTTTCGGGATATTTCCAGTTTTTTGATCAAGCTAAACCCCGATATTGTCGGTTTGGTCGAATCTGACGGAGGTTCTTACAGACAAAATGGCAGAAGTCAACCCAAAGAGATGGCCTCCCAAATAGGAGGAATGTCCATATTTAGCTGTAAATATCCTCCGGAATCATTTATGACAAAGGCGCCTGTGCTGAAGGCGCAGGGAAATGCCGTTGTTACCAAGATACCACCGCTCGATTGTGACGTTCATTATCTAAGTTATGGCCTTAAAAGAGCTTTTCTTGAGGTAGAATACGAGGACTTTGTGCTTTATTTGGTTCATTTGTCCTTGAGGCGAAAAACCCGTGCAAAGCAGCTGGAAGAATTGAGCCGAAATTGTCTTTCAGCCAAAAAGCCAATGATATTGGCCGGGGATTATAATACATTTGGCGGCGAAGAAGAACTGGCTCCATTTGTCAAAAAGGTTGGACTCAAAAACGCGAACTCAGATTGTGTGCCCACATATCCTAGTTCATCGCCGCGAAAGCTGCTCGATTTTGTCCTTCATAGTCCTGAGATAAAGGTCAACAACCTTCTCATTCCAAAGGTGACGTTTTCCGACCATTTGCCAATAGTGTGTGACTTTTCGCTCTAGGGTTAACAAATACTTTTTGAGGTAGTAGAGCATGAATGATATTTCTGCATTACTCCCGTGGTTGTATAACATTACGTCTTTTTGCATCCGCATTGGGATGCTTTGCTACGTCCCCTTGAAACATGAACCACCGACGGCTGTTGCTTGGCTTTTGGCAATAAATATATGGCCATGGGGTGGTCTGATTCTTTATTCGCTAATTGGCTCCACTGGACTTCCCAGGGAGCGGTTAAGACGGCGATCGAAGCTTTTATCGGAACTGGGCAGTGTACTCCATGACTTGAGAGTTCATGTATTAAGCGAAGTTAACAATCCTGCCTTGAAGGAAGATCAAACGAGGATCAGCTACATGGCTTATAAAATGGTGGACATGAACCCCGTGGCAGGCAATACTGTTGAATTATTGAGCGATTTTGAAGAATATCTGGATCGCCTTTGTCATGATATCGATAACGCCGAAAGGTACGTCAATCTTCTTTACTATATATTTGCATACGACGATTTAACGAAGAAACTTTTTGATTCCCTGGAAAGGGCTGCCAAACGAGGTGTTAAATGCCACCTGCTCGTAGATTCCGTGGGTTCAAAAGAGTTTCTGAGACGGCACGCTTATTTATTGCGAGGCAGCGGCATTAAAGTCGTTGAAGTTCTCCCCCTCAGGTTGCTCAGGCGAACGACCTTCACCGCCCGCTATGACATCAGAAACCACAGGAAGATCGCTGTCATCGATGGGCAAGTAGCCTACACGGGTTCTCATAATATCATTGAACCTTCCTATAACAGGAAAGCCAGAGGGAGACTTTGGCGCGATCTTTCGGTCAGGTTGACGGGCCCCGTTGTAATCCAACTTTTAGCTGTTTTTTACGAGGATTGGTACGTCGAGACTCACGAAGAGATACCTTTTAATGAATTGTTGTATTTTCTTCCGCACCTCAATACCGGTGGAAGTGCCGTATTGCAGACAGTCCCAAGCGGTCCGTCGATGCAATTGCAAAATTACCAGCGATTGGTTGTTTCCGCTTTGCTGAGCGCTAAAAAAACCGCAACTATCACTACTCCATATTTTATTCCCGACAGCCAGACGATGCACGCCATTGAGACGGCACGCATCATGGACGTTGATGTCAACCTCGTTGTCCCAGAAAGGGCGGACAAAGCCATAGTTGGCGGAGTCGCAAGAGCATATTTTACCCCTCTTTTGAATATGGGCGTCAACATATACCTCTATAAGGGCGATATACTTCACGCCAAGACCGTTACAATCGATGACAGATTAGCGTTTCTGGGAACCAGTAACTTTGACATTCGCTCCTTTGCTTTGGATTTTGAAGTTGACTTGATATTTTACAGCGAAACTGAAGTCTCACACGTACTCGAAACCCAGGAAATGTATATAGCAAATTCAAGAATCTTGCATCGAAGCGATTGGGAAAAAAGACCTGCCGTGGAACACGTAGTATATGGCATTACCAAGCTATTCAGTCCCTTGTTCTAACAGTGGAGGGGGTATGACCCCTTGACGAATGCAAATTTTAAAAGAACCGTACTTTTTGTTGCCGCAGCGGCTTCATTTCTGAGTCCTTTCATGATATCGACCGTAAACATAGCGCTTCCTGCCATCGGCCAATATTTTAGGGCAGATGCTGCGACGCTTGGATGGGTAGCCACATCATACATGCTGGCGACAGCCACGGCCTTAGTTCCTGTCGGCAAGGCAGCAGATGTCGCGGGTAGGAGGAAAGTATTTGCCCTGGGTGCTGCCATAATGGCTTTATTTAACTTTCTTGTCCTCTTTTCGATAAATTTACCCTTTCTTATAATTTGTCGCGTATTTCAGGGAATAGGAGGAGCTATGATCGTAACGACATCCGTGGCGATACTTGCCTCTGTATTTCCACCTGGAGAAAGAGGAAGTGCCATGGGGATAAATACTGCTGCGACTTACCTGGGATTATCCTTAGGCCCCTTTTTGGGCGGCATTTTAGTCCAAAACTTTGGATGGAAAAGCATCTTTATCACCGCTGGCACCTTGGGGTTACTTGTTTTATACATGATACTTCGGCACATAAAGACGGAATGGATTGCTTTCGAGGAAAAGCCCTTCGATATTTTAGGCAGTTTTTTGTATGTGATCTTTCTGCTTTCGTTCATGTACGGCATCTTTCTTATTCCCCAGGTTAAAAGCTTGTATTTCATTTTAACCGGCATAGTACTTTCGATCGTCTTTTTTTGGTACCAATGGGTAATATCCAATCCGGTATTTAACGTTAGACTTTTCGTCGATAATCGAAGCTTTGCCTACTCAAATTTGGCTGCCCTCATAAACTACGCTGCGACCGCATCGGTAGCCTTTTTATTGAGCCTTTATCTTCAATACGCAAAGAATATGTCACCTCAATTGGCGGGACTTGTCTTAGTGATACAGCCGGCCATTCAAACTGCCTTTTCTCCTCTTGCAGGACGTATGTCTGACAGGATAGAGCCAAGATTTATAGCTTCTGCTGGAATGGCGCTTACGGCTTTAGGCTTACTTTTATTGACAACGCTGAGGGTAGATACATCAATGTCTTATTTAGCCATTGCATTATGTTGCCTAGGGTTTGGCTTTGCTCTCTTTTGTTCTCCCAACGTCAACGCCATAATGAGCTCTGTCTCGAATGAGCATTACGGCATTGCCTCCAGCTCTTTGGCAACGATGCGGCTGCTTGGTCAAACGATGAGCTTAGCCCTAGCTACCGCTATATTCTCCATAATGCTAGGCAAAGAGCAGATAAGTATGGCAAATATTGAGGTTTTTTTAAAAAGCATTAATTTGGCCTTTAAAATTTCAGCAATTACTTGTATCGTTGGAATTTATTTTTCTTATGTCAGGGGAGAAATTCTCACCGATAAAACAAGCAATGACTCGTCTTGATATTTTAAACTGCCTTTTACACACTATTTTTAAAACGATATTTTAGAATTAAGATTGCCCTATGGTCTTCTTGACAAACATAAAAGCAAGTCCTGCATTTGCTCACGCATTGCAGGACTTGCTTTTATAAGCCTATCATGTTATTATGCTACTGCGTTACTACGAAAGTAGACCTTAAACTTACGCTGTTTTTTAACCCCACGCCTTTTTTTCGCTCGCCTGCAAAGCTTCGTACAGCGCAGAGACGGTCTTTTGCTTAAAGGCTATTGCCTCCATCAGCTTGTTTTTAATGCTTTCGTCCTCGATCATGTGCCATGTGCCGGCCAAATCGCTCATGGAGTCAAGTTCGCCAATCAGCGCTTCCCTTATCAGTTCTGCCATCTCTAAAGGGTCATTTGTATGGGAATGGACGTGTTCTCCTTCTGGCATTACAACTTTACACATAAATACCCTCTCCTTAGTCGTGATCTTTTGTGCTCATTAATGTTATCATCTTAGTGATAACAGTCAAGCGGGAGGCAACTTTGCTCACAAACCAAAGAGGAGGGATGTTGTATGGCAGATTGGGAAAGCTTCAGGAAAAACCATTACGAGCTTTTGGGCAACGCTATTGTTAAAAATTTGGATAAAAAGGGTTACAGCGCGGAATACGTAGTGACTGCAGAAGAAGCAAAAAGAAAGATAATCGACCTTATACCTGAAAAGGCCAGTGTTGGCGTCCCTGGGAGCGTAACATTAAGGGAGCTCGGGTTGCTCGAAGAGCTCGAAAAAAGAGGCAACAAGATAGTTCATCACTGGGATCCAAACTTGGTTGGCGAAGAACGCATAAGAAGATTACAAGAGGAATTATCATGCGACGTTTTCTTAACGAGCGCGAATGCTTTGACCATAGACGGGACTATCGTTAACATTGACGGCACCGGCAACAGGGTGGCCGGCATGGCTTGGACAGCGGGAAAAATTATTTACATCATTGGAATAAACAAAGTCTGCGCCGGAGGACTTGAAGCGGCAATAGCTCGCGTTAAAAACTTCGCCACTCCTCCTAATGCAATGCGCTTGAACATCAAGACACCCTGTGCATCATTAGGTTATTGTGTAGATTGCGACGTGCCGGAACGAGTCTGTAGGGCCATGCTGATTTTAGAGCGGGCTCCCTCGGGCAGAGGCTGTCATGTAATTTTAGTGGGCGAGATCCTCGGATTTTAAAATAACTTATATTCTACTAACTGGGTCGTTGTTTTGATCTTGCTATCCATAAAAATACAATGACCCAGTTATGCTTTTTAAACGGTCATAATACATTTAAAAATTGATTACCAATCTGAGAGAGATTGAGAACAACTGGAACATAATAAAAAGCGCTGGACAATTACGTGTTTTTAGGGGGAATTAGAGTGTGGGATATGGAAACGCTATTGATCTTAATAGATTCTTCTCCTTTTATGGTCCTCTTCAAGGACAAGCAAGGCAGATGGATCTGGATGAACCAGTCATTTATAAAGGAAATGGGCTTGCCTCCTCGAGAAGAAATTCTGGGCAAAAGTACACAAGATTTGCTTCCCGAGTCAAAAGGCCTTCGCCGCGAAGATCGTGAAGTCATAACTAAAGGCGAACCTTTGCTTGGATTACTTAGAAAAGTAACCCTGCCATCTGGCAGAAAAAGATGGCACTTAACGGACAAAATACCCATAAAACTCTCCGGCGATGAAGTTGTTGGTATTGCTGTTTTTATAAGGGACGTGACCGAACAGAGGGAAGCTCAAAGAAAACTGGAGCGGTTAAATAGGGTGTTGGAGGTCATTCAAAATGTTAATCAACTAATAGTAAGGGAAAAATTGGGACGCAATCATTTACTTAATGAAATATGTAACATCCTGGTCAACGGCCAGTGCTACGAAAGTGTCTGGATCATTTTATTAGATCCTCAAAGAGGAGATCTTTTAAACATTTTTTCTTTGACAGAAACGAAGGTCGAAATGAAGAGATGTTTAAGCCCACAATTAATATCCTATTTGACCCCGGATTCGAAAGATGGCTTTTTGGACTTCAAATATGAGTATTTAGTTCGCATGGGTTGGCAACTTTCTAAACGTTATACAGGTAAAACCTTCATTACTTCTCGCTTAGAACATGGCGAGGAAACCTATGGGATAATATGTGCCTTATTGCCCAAAGATATTGAGCTGGAGAAAAAAGAAAAGGACCTTTTTTTAACTCTGGCAGATGATATAGCTTACGCCATGCGCAAGCTTGACATCAGGGATGAACTTCACAGGGAAAAGGTTTTTTGGGAGAAGCTGTTTAACGTTTCTCCTGAAGGTGTAATTTTATGCTCACCAGATGGTCGTATCTTAAGAGCCAACAATGCTTTTTGCCGCATCTTTGAGTTTTCTACCCCTGAAGAAGTGATAGGGAAAAACATTGACAGCGTCGTTGCTAATGAAAGAACACTTGAGGAGGCAAGAAGCCTTACTGAGGCCGCGGCTCGTGGTGAAAGTGTTTCCGCTGAAAGCGTACGCCAAAAGGCCAACGGTACGCCTATCGACGTTTCCATACTTGGAGTTCCAATAAAGATAGATGAAAATTTAGCAGGTATTTACGCTATCTACCGCGACATTACTGATAAGAAAATCTACGAAAGGGCAATGAAAGAAAACATTGCCACTTTGTCCCATGCATGGAGACAAACAATAGAATTATTAGCGTCAGTCGGCGAACTTCGAGACCCCTATACAGCAGGGCACCAAAAGCGCGTGGGGGGACTAGCAAAGTTTATGGCAATGAAGATGGAACTTTCACCCGAAAGTGTTGACGCAGTGGAAATGTCCTCTTTGGTCCATGACGTTGGCAAAATCAAAGTGCCCGCTGAAATATTAAGCAAGCCCGGGCCCTTAGATGAGGTGGAATATCTTTTGGTCAAAACTCATCCTCAGGCAGGCTATAATCTTTTAAAGGATATAGACTTTCCCTGGCCCGTTGCTGAAATAGTACTGCAACATCACGAACGCCTTGACGGAAGCGGCTATCCTCAAGGCCTTAAAGGCAAAGAGATTCTGCAAGAAGCACGCATCATTGCCGTGGCAGATGTGGTTGAAGCCATGGCTTCAGACCGACCATATCGTAAAGCCCTGGGTATTGAGGCAGCTTTAAAGGAAATTAAACGTGGGTGTGGGACGCTTTTTGACGAAGGGGCTGTTGACGCATGTTTAGCTCTTTTCGAGGAAGGTCTTATGATCCCTTTGTTTGAAATGTACAGAACTTAAACATAAAATTACATAAATGTAATTACCCGACAAAAACCAATCATTGTTTAACGCCCTTTATAAAACACTGGATGCTTGGGTTTTTGCTTTGCTTAGCGCTAATTTGTGAGGTCAGTTTATGGCGTTGTATTTGTTAAGAACTCGGATCAATTCCTGGATGTCTATCTCCTCTTTGATATTGCCGTCACGTCCCATAATGGTTTTGGCCTTCAATATGGAGTTTATCACCGCTTCCTCCGTAGCTTCCACAGTTGCTAAAAACAGAGGTGACAATGCCTCGTTGGTCATTACCGTGTTTTTAAGTGTAATCTGGTCAGGCTCATGAGGTATTATCGCGGCGGTCGAAAAGGCTATAAAGAAATCCCCTGAACCGTTACTTCCGTAAAATCCCGTTCGTGCAAGCCCTAAGCTTACGCGCTTTGCTACACGTTTCAATTGTCTATGATCTAAGGGGGCATCAGTTGCTACAACCACCATCACCGAGCCATTTGGCTCTTGCGTCTCAGAAAAAGGGTAAGGAAGATCTTCGCTATAGGCATAACGCCCGAGTTCCCGACCGACGGGAGCACAATTTACGGTAAGGATGCCATCGTAATTGGTCAGCACCAAAACGCCAATTGTAAAACCACCTCTGTTTTTGGGTAACACGCGGGATGCAGTCCCTATACCGCCCTTCCATCCCATGCAGGAACTTCCCGTGCCGGCGCCAACAGCACCCTCCTCCACCGGTCCTGACTTAGCATCACGCAAAGCACAATAAACGTGTTCCTTTTTAACGTGACGACCCTGAATATCGTTTAAAAACCCGTCGTTTACTTCTCCGACTACCGGATTGACAGTATCCGTTTGGATCCCTATTTCAGGATTCTGCTCTATTGACCATTCAATGAGGGCGTCTGCCACGATGGGAACGTTTAAAGTGTTGGTCAAAAGTATTGGCGTCTCTAAATTCCCAACTTCATTTATTTGATGAAACCCAGTAGATTTGCCAAAACCGTTAAAGACAAACGCGGCAGCCGGGACTTTTTCCTTAAATATGTTGCCATCGTGCGGCAATATTGCCGTGACCCCCGTCCGCACGGGGCCTTTCCCCGGCACCAGTGCGCCCTCTCCCTCTATTAGCGTGCAATGTCCAACCTTGACGCCCTTTACATCCGTGATGGCATTAAACTCTCCCGGTAAGAAGATGCCAATATTTATGCCTATATCTCTGGCCCTTGGCCTTTTCATTTTCTCTTCCTCGGCATGGCAAGCAGTCGATAATAAGAACAACATCTCAAATAATAGCAAGACATAAACCATATGCCTCCTTATGTGTCAAGCTATCTTGATCACTATTAATCTTCCCCAAAGGTGCATAGAGGTCGAATCGTTTATTTGTCGCATAGTACTGAACTTATTGTCATTAAATAAATTTGCTTTTAAAGTAAAACTACTTTTATCTAATATAAGTTCCTTTCGGTTTTTCTTAGTTTAAATGCCGGCACGCTTTGAAATCGCGATCATCCTTTGCTGGCATTCATGTATGATCTTATCCTCATCCAAAGTATTTACTTCCCTGTCTTTCATCACGACCTTCCCGTCGATGACCGAATCTACCACATCTTTGCCCGTGGCTCCTTCCACTATGGTATTGATCAGGTTATGCGTCGGAGTAAGATGTGGCTGGTCCAAATCGATCAGTATCAAGTCGGCTTTTTTACCAACTTCAATCGTGCCTATTTCGTCGTCCAAAAGCAATGCCCTCGCACCGCCAAGCGTCACCATCTTCAGTAACTCTGTTGCCTTTAATACGACAGGATCAAACACCGGCAATCCCCAAAAGGCATGTATCCCTGAACGAAACACCTTTATTTCATCAAATAAGCTCAAGCTTGACCCTGCTGCCCCGTCACTTCCCAATCCCACGGAAAGCCCGACCTCTAGCATCCTCGGCGTCTTCGGGAAACCGTGGCTACCGAAGTTGCTGCGCGGACAGTGAACGAGCTTGACGTCTTTTTCTTTGAGCAGCGTAATATCGCCTTCGGAAAGCAAGACATTGTGTGCCGTCAGTAAGTTTGGTCCGAGCAACCCGACACTATCCAAGAACTCAGGCGGCCTTTTCTTGTAATTTTGCAGACAAAAACTTACTTCATCCTTATGTTCTGCCAAATGGGCGTGCACGCCCGTGTGAAGTTCTTTGGCCTTTTCGGCTACCATGGCAATGAGATCTTTTGTACAGGTCATGACTTGTCGGATGGCAAACCAAATCCTGATGCGACCATCGCCCTCGCCGTTATACTCCCTGTACAACGTCTCCGTCTTCGATATTGCTTCTTCAGGAGAGTCTTTCATAGATGTAGGGATGAATGCTCCCGTGTCCATTGTTGACCTGGCAATCGCTGCCCTCATTCCGCTTTCTATGGCGGCCTCTGCGACCTTGTGCATGTGCACTCCGCCCGAATCCGCAAAAGTGGTCGTGCCTGACTTTATCATCTCAAGGCAGCTCAGCTTCGCGCTGTAATACACGTCTTCCTCGTTCAAACTGGATTCAAAGGGCACCAATATTCTGGCCCATACCATGGGGTATTCATCCATGACACGTCCCCTCAAAAGTTGCTGACAGCAATGGATATGGCCATCAACTAACCCCGGCATGACAAGCTTATTGCGACCCGATATCACTTCTTTGGGCTCGCATTTTGCCTTTAACTTTTCGCTGTTTCCTATCTCGACTATCCTGGTATCGTTTATGGCTATAGAGACGTCATTCGTCACGCCGAAGTCAGGAGTTAATATCGAACCATCCGTGATTAAAATATCGCACTTCAATTTTAAGGCCTCCTAACTAAGTTCTCACTTTTCAATGAACCCTATATTCGCCCTGTTACTTTTAATACCATATGTGCTACTATTGCTGAACCGATAAAAGTTCCTGTAATTACCAACAGGCCTATGACCAAAAATTTCCAGCCTACTCGCTTGAACTCGACGTAATCTTTCCCAATAGATATTCCCGTAACAGCGCCAACCACCGTAACGGGAGCCATGAAGGCTATTTTATTAGTATACTGAAGCACTATATCGGATATCGGAGAAATCGGGCTGGCCAAAATTAATCCCAAGGTCGTAACATATAAGATCATGGGTAACTTTACTGGTATTATTTGGCTTAAAAATTGTCCTAGCAATGCAATACCACACAGAATAACGACGCCCGGTATGGATTCAATGATCGAAGTTTTATAACCAATGAGATTTGAAATTGCCATAATTACAGATGTTACAAAAAGGATAAGAAGCCAATCTCTATATTTCATAATAACGTCCACCCCCCTTTTTTATTGTTTTTGGGAACCTAATTTAGGCGCAAGCCAATCATATAACTTTAGGGCAAGAGGAATAGCAACAAACATTCCCATATAGATCCCATCGATGCCTGTAAGCATGTCACTAGCCCCTCCAAGCATAAATATGTCGTTAGCATATTCGGGATATATGTTCGCCAAAGTGGCTGTAGCGGCAGCCATCATACTCCCGCTTCCCACGCCCGATGCCATTCCTAAAGCCCACGGATGAAAGAGTTTAGTTGATGCCATTAAACTGGCTAGAAAACCCATGTAAACCGTACCTATAACGCTGCCTATTATGTATATAGCAAAAGTTCCTCGCGTCTCCGGAGAATCTGGCCCGAAAACGTGGATGGATAAACCCAAATTAGTTTCTCTGTTTATTGAATAACATGCCCCTATTGCCTCCCGTTTCATTCCCAACAAAAGAGCGACGGGTATTGACAAAAACATGGTTCCCAAGTTGCCAAATTCTTGTAAAATCAAGGCTGGTCCCAAGGCTACCAATTTAGGAATATTGCCCCCTGCCAAAATTCCTAACTTTGCCATGAAAGGAGTAATTGCTACAAGCACCAAAGCTGATGCGGTTTTGCATTCTTCTAATTTAAAGTAACCGATGAGATCTGGGCCTAATAAAACCGCTATGATTAAGGCAAACAACATGGGAAACAAAACAATCTTCCCCCAACCTACCTGAAAGCTTATTGTCCCGATACATTCTGATATAACGACTAAAATAATAGCTGTAATGTAAATTTTGAATTCTTTTTTGATTTTTTCGACTACATAATACATCTTACGCCCTCCCCTTCTTGTTGTAGAATGTAAATCGATCAAATCTTTTTAACATGATACTTTCAATTGACCACCACCATTCTCGCCATTCAAATTACTGTTATATCCCATGTGACGGGATATCTTTTGGGCTGACCCTAAGGCAAGAGCCAATATTTCAGATATTTTCGGACGCATTCTGAATTCCGGACCGACGACGCTTAAGGCGCCAATGACAGTACCCGAATAACCCCGGAGAGGAACACCAACACACATAGATCCTTTATCCACTTCCCCGCAGGTTACTACGTAGCCATTTTTTCTTATGTCGCTAAGCTGTTCCAGTAATAAGGTCGGATCCGTTACTGTGCGATCGGTAAACTTTTGTAGGTCCTTTTTAATGATCTCTTTTATTTTTGGTTCCGGAAGGTATGCCAACAACACCTTAGAAAACCCGGCATGGAGGGGCGTTCTTTTCCCAATGCGGGAGGTGCACTGTATTCCCTCTTGGCTTTGAACTTTGTCAATGCACAAACATTCCCCTTCATCTTCAATAAGCAACATCACTGTTTCACCTGTTTTTTCGTGAAGTTCAACCATGACCGGATTAGCAACTTTTCTTAACTGCATGTCTTCAGCAACAACCATCCCCAATTCAAAAAACCTTATTCCAAGACGATATTTCTTGCTAATTGAGTCTTGTCGCAGGAATTCGTTATTGAGGAGGGTCGTAAGGATCCTGTGCACGACACTTTTATGTTCCTTTAATGCCACCGCAAGCTCCGTGACGCCCCACTCGGGTTTTTCAAAAGTAAAACAAGATAACAACCTTAAAGCACGTCGTAGTGACTGAGAGTCTTTTCCTTCACGTTGCACCGGGCACCCTCCTGGTTCTTCCTTAATGAACATTGTTCTTATGAGAAGAATATATTATTAAGAAGGCAATGTCAATATCGATCATTAGATTTTTAATATAAAATAGTGTTCAGGTGAGGTTTAAATTTGTTTCAGGCAGGTTGTTTAAGACAATCGCCCACGAAGGTCAAGAGATTATGCCGACTCCCTGTCAAATAAACAACGATTAATGATTCATTGCGTCAAAAGAGCCCGGGTTAAGAATAAGTAATGTAGATTTAAGCGAATTAATTTGCACTGCTGATGTAAATATTGCCCTATGAAGCATTTAGGAACAGAAGATATTGTGCACGAATGTAGTTTTTTAAAGTAGAATCAAATTTTAGCTAAAGGGAATATTCAACCTCGCGGAGCAAAGATCTAAAAGGCTTTTCGTAGGTACAATTTCGAATGAACAAATCTTAGCAAAGGAATGAGATTTCTTCCGAATTCTGTATTTCACGAAACTTTTTACTCAGCATGATGGGTGTTAACATCATACGTGTCAGTGCCATCATTCTGGGTTGCTTTACTAACGGTATTGCCATAAGAAAGGCGATGGATTTTTTTCATGATAAAGGTTTCAAGCTCGGTAAGCACTACCCCTGCGAATACTATCATCCCACCAAGGATGACTTGGAAGTTAACTATCTCTTCACCTATTAAATAGGCAAACACGTAACCTGAGGGGCTTTCCAAAGAAAGCAAGACGGCGGCGTGAATCTCGGGACTGTAGCGTTGGGCAACGGTCTGAATGAGGAAGGGAATGACCGTGACAAACAAAGCCACGTACAAAATGCCCATCCATGCTTTTGTAGGTATTGCTTTAAATGAAGGCAGGGGCTCTATAAAAACCGCCAGGGCCGTCAAGATAATGCACGCTGAAGCGATTTGCACGACAGTGAGTGCTACCGGATCCATCTTTCTGCTTAAATTTCCAACGAAAAGCACGTGCAAAGCACAACCGAAGGCAAGCAGCAAGGAGAGTGCGTCACCAAGATTAAAACTCATGCCCGGCGTAAATGCCATGACAAGAAGCCCCGCAGTGGTCAGAAAGGCGCCGGCTGTAGCGATTAAGGAAGGCATTTTCCTATAAAAAAGGGCGTAAAGAAAGGGCACCATTACGACGTTGCTTCCCGCGATGAAGGATTGCTTACCGGGCGTGGTAAAAAGAAGGCCAAAGATGTGAGCTACAAAAGTTGAAGCCAAAAGGCTTCCAAGCAGGCATCCCAAGAAGACATCTTTTCGACTGAGCAGAGAAAGCCTTGAACGGAATATCAAACCAAGAAGGGCCGTGCTTAAAAGAAACCTCACGGACAAGAGCCACAGAGGCGACATAAACTTGAGCAACCAATTAGTTGTTCCAAACCCTGACCCCCAAAGCATGGCGGTCACAAAAAGGGCTGCATCTGCCAAAAGCACTGCCTTCTTATTTCCCTGTTCAACCATTTTTATTCACCTACAGCCATTTGTTGCTCTCATTTTACGTAATATAACTCAAATAGCCAGATAAAAGCACTTTGAAAAGGCATGTCATAACCATTTTCTCCCGCCTATTTTACTAATATTTACTCTTTCACTTCTTCCACGAATCTGGCAAAAATAAGGCCATCATGGGATACAATTCTAAGCGGCCAAAGAGCATGCAAAAAGATAGTATCCATTTGACCGGCGCTTCAAGGGTAGAATAATTATCCATGGGGCCCACGACACCAAGTCCCGGTCCTACGTTTCCCAAGGTTGCCGTTACGGCGGTGACGGAGGAGATCAAATCAAGGCCCATTAAGGATAAAGATAAAAAAGCAACCACAAAGACAATCATGTAAAGTGAAAAGAATGCGGTAATAGAAAGTATGACGTCTTTTTCTACCACTTCTTTGTTAAGCCTCATTGAGTAGTGGGCGCGCGGGTGAATTAGTTTCTTTAGCTCAATGCCTGCGTGTTTAAGTAAAACCATAACCCTTACTACCTTCATGCCGCCACCTGTAGATCCTGCACAACCGCCTATGAGCATGAGAATGAGGAGTAAAAGCTGGGCATAAGCGGGCCACTGTTCGAAGTCTGCCGTTACAAATCCCGTAGTAGTCAAGATGCTTACGACTTGAAATGAAACGTATCTGGCCGTCTCGGCAAGGCTGCTGTAAATCTGATTTTTTAGCAACACGAAAGAAATGGTCGCTATCGACCCCAAGACGATATACAAATAAAACCTGAATTCCTCGTCACGCCACCAAGCGGTAAAATCTTTCTTCATTAACTTGTAGTGCAAAGCGAAGTTAGCTCCTGCTATGAACATGAATATAGTTATGACGACGTCAACATAAACCGAATTGTATTGCCCAACGCTGCCGTTCAAAGTGGAAAAACCGCCCGTGGCCACAGTCCCAAAGGTGTGCGTGAGCGCTTCAAAGAAGGATAAACCTCCCAAATACAGAAGAAGCGTTTCTAAGGCGGTCAAAAGGACATAAACTCCCCATAGAAGAAGTGCTGTTTGGTGGATTCTTGGGGTCAGCTTTTCGGGCACGGGACCAGGTACTTCGGCGCGAAACAGCTGACGTCCGCCAACGCCCAGAAATGGCAAAACTGCTAACCCAAGCACGATGATGCCCATGCCCCCAAGCCAGTGGGTTAAGCTCCTCCAAAAAAGTATTCCCCTGGAGTTGGCCTCGATGTTTGCCAAGACGGTTGCCCCTGTTGTCGTAAAACCTGAGACGGATTCAAAAAAAGCGTCAGCGAAGGAAGGAACAGCTCCGGAGAGCCAGAAAGGTAAAGCGCCTATGGCCGAAGCTAAAACCCACGACAATCCAACCGCAACCAAAGCTTCCTTTGGCCTCATCTCTTCTCTGCTCAGCCTTCCTCCGATGAGGAGCAATATTGCACCCAAGGTTACGCCAATCATCATGGAAATAAATATAGGCCTGACATCGGGCGATTTGTCCAGGACGGCCCATCCCAGAGGCAGCAACATGAACAAGGACACAACTTCAACTATTAACCCAAGGACATTCGTTATAATTTTAAACCGCATCTCTTTTTCCTTTATTTTATATTTTTGGCATTTTTTGGCTAATATTTGATAATTGCATTAATTCTTATATTTCTATTTGCCGGTCATTTTTTCTTCCATGAACAAATTTAGAATTTCATCATAGCTAGGAGCATTCGTGTAAAGCAAGACACGATCGTTTGGTTTTAATGTGGTCATCCCCTCTGGCACGAAGATATCCTCCCCGCGCTGGACCAGTACGATAATGGCTGTTGGAGATATGTGGAGATCCATTATCTTCTTGCCGGTTACAAAAGCGCCTTCAGGTACGACCAAATCGATCATTTCTGCGTTTATCTGTTCAATTGTGGACATGGCAGCTCCCTTGGTGCGCAAGGTAACGTAGCGCATTATGGCTGCAACCAGCGCTTCATTTGGGTTGACCATGGCGTCTAACGAAAGCCTGCCCTCAAGTTTCCTGTAGGTGTCATTCCTTACAATTGCGATTGTTTTTTTGGCTCCAAGTTCTTTCGCCATTATGGCCACAAGTATGTTTAACTCGTCATTTGCCGTGGTTGATACGAACCCATCAGTCTCTTCGATGCCCTCGCTCAACAAGACATCTTCATCGGCAACGTCTCCTTGAAGGACTAAAGTTTTGTCCAGTTCCTTGGATATACGTTCACACTTTTGAGGATCCAAATCTATTAGTCGTATGTCCACATCCTTGTGGTTTTTCTCAAAACGCCTCGCTACCTGAAAACCTATCTTGCCCCCTCCCGCGATCATGATTCTTTTTAGCTTGAACGCGCTTTCAATGCTAAATAGGCTTTCGAGCAAGTGGGCGTCGTTTCTTAATGTAACAACGTAACACAAATCGCCTTCCTTTAAAACCGTATCTCCGCGAGGTATAAAACCTTTTTCGCCTTCTCGTTCTACGTATACAATAAGTGCATCGATGTCGGAACGGGATTTTCTTACTTCCTTCAAGCTACGACCCTCCATAAGAGATCCTCTGTTGACTTTCATCGCATAAAGACTGGCGATACCTCCCCACAGTTCATTTGCTACGATAACTGAACGTATCGATAGCATGTCTTCTATCGCCCCTGCAACAGATCTTTCCGGAGAGATCATTTCATCAATTCCAAGCGCGTCTGCCCAAATGTGACTGTCTGTAAATTCCAAGCTTCTTGCCCTGGAAATTACGTGTTTTACACCTGCTTTTTTGGCAATCCAACAGGACAAGATATTAACTTCATCTCTATCTGTGCATGCGATTAGCAAGTTTATATCTTCTCCTTCTCCCTCTCGCACTCCTGCTCGAGCCAACACCTGTGGCCTTGCTCCGTTGCCCGTAACTACCATCACGTCGAGCATCTCGTCAATTCTGGCAGCACGAGTCTCGTCTTGTTCTATGACTACCACGTCATGTCCGAGTTCGACCAAGTTTTTAGCTACATCGAAGCCTACGCTGCCTCCTCCCACCACAATGCTTCGCAAAATGATCACCTTCCAAGAATTTTTCTTTCTGCCTCGGATATAGTATTTTATCACTACGCCCCTTTTTTGTAATTAAAAAGGTGTTACACTTGTACATACGTTGAGGAGGTGGTTTAGGATGTCAGGGCGTCCTAATGTCTTAATCGTTGCTGCAGGCGGGACTATAGGCATGACGTACGATGAGCGCGCAAAAAGCTATGCTCCAACCTTGAACGCTGGTAATATGCTTGCTTGGCTTGAGTCCAAAGAACTTCCATGCGAAGTAACTGTAGTTGATTGGAGCCACCAACCCAGTAGCCACTATAACATACGCATGATGGCCGATCTTGCAGAGCTGCTAAGAAGGGAGGCTGGCCAGGGGATAAACGGCATCGTCGTAACCGCAGGGACCGATTCCATGGAAGAAATGGCTTACCTGGTTGATCTGCTTTGGCCCTATCCTTACCCGGTAATATTTACAGGTTCAATGATCCCTTCAGATCAATTGGGTTCTGACGGTCCTCTAAATTTGTACCACGCCTTGCTCGCTGCTTCTTCCGAATGCATCTGGGGACTTGGCGTTTTGGTGTGCTTTCAGGATCAATTGTTCGCAGCCAGCGAAGTCTGCAAGATCAATAGTTTTAAAAGAGACGCCTTAGCTGCGCCGGAACGAGGTCCCGTTGCCGAGATAGTGGGAAACAAGATACATCTCATAAAAAAACCTAAGCGTGGAAGGGTAATAGAAGGAAATCTCATCCCTGCAAGGGAAGTCGAGGTTTTCTGGGCAACACTCGGAGGCGGCGAAAGGATCTTGAAATTACTGTCCGAAGACGAAAGCCTTGAAGGATTGGTCTTGGCGGGTTTTGGGTCGGGCAATGTTAACCCGGCATGGGTTCCCCCGATAAGACAGATTATTCGACGCAACATTCCCGTAGTTATTACCTCCAGATGTCTTAGGGGACGGGTGGTGACATCCTATGCTTACGAGGGAAGCGCACAAAAACTGCTTGAGATCGGGGTGCTTTCAGGAGGGAATCTCACGCCCCTGCAGGCGCGGCTCAAGCTCGCCGTAGGCATTGGTGCAGGACTTACTGGAAAGGATCTGCAAAGATATTTGCTGGAAAGTTAAAACCAGCCTCCATGAGTCAAAAGTTTGACCTGATCGACATCGTTAAATGGCAAAAATATATCAAAAATATTAAAATGTACACGATAACTTTTATCGTCGATATAATCAAGAGAAAGGCGTCAAGGAGGGGACTTTGTTGCTGAAAGATGACACTGTTTTATTGCTCTTCGATAAAGATCATCCCTGCTGGGACGAAGAGACCGTCGCTTTGGCCGGAGAGGATAGCGAAGGCCTACAACGGCTTAAAACCCTTGGGTTGTTGCAGGAAACCGGTGGCATATACAGCCTGACCGAGAAAGGGAAGAATACCTTTAAAGAACTTTGCCAGGCCCAATTTGTTGTGATTGAGCCTGGGACAGCTCCCTCTGATTATGAAGAACAGGAAAAGGTCCTCTGGCGCACCAGGTTGCAATGTCTTTTAGATAACTCCTTTATAGCAAGATGGGGCATAAAAGAATACCATACCGGTAAAATTTTGGACTATGTCCCCGGCCTTTCCGGACAAGAAATATATCGCCTTCAAAACTTTACAAGTTTGGAATGGACTTATCTTTCAAATCCCGATGTAGAAAAGATAAAAAGGGAGTTTCCCGTCACGGGACTGAAAGCTAGAGAAATTCAACCATGGAATCTTGAGCAAATTAGCGCGTGGCTTGAAGAAAACCGCATCTTTACGGGGCAGTTCGTTGTGGACTTACTTTACCTGTCGCGCTACGATTTCGCCTACTATATGAAGTTCCCAAAACATCCCAATGACGTGCATGGTTTGATAAACGCCGATAGATTCTTCTTCTTCCGTGCCCTTCTCCCTTTCGAAGAACACGTGCCTGCCATTGTTGAAACTATAGGGAAAGTCCATGTTTTTCTGCTAAATCAACGACACATGTACATTCCCGGATACGTGGACCTGGATTGGGCAGATCAGGATTCGCTAAGCTGGGTCATATGGGTCACGGAGACAGAAGAAGAAGCCTTAAGCTTGCTTGCCCAATTATCATATTTTGGCTCATCGCTAATAGAACCGGCCAAACCGATGGACATATGGATTATAAGCATAGAAGGACTAAAAGGCGTTAAAGAAAAGCAGGAAACTCAATTTGATTTGTTTTCTTTCATGGCCCATCCAGTGACCAGGACTATTTAAAAAGGAGGTTTGATATCATGAATACTTCTTTAGTGCTCATTTTAGGAATCATAATCTACCTCATTTGCTATTTGTGGTACGGGAAAAGCCTTGAGCGTAAGGTGGTTAAAGCCGATGATTCCAAACCCACGCCGGCTCACACTAAGTTTGATGATGTCGACTTTGTCCCAACGCATCCGGCTGTGCTTTTCGGACATCACTTTGCTTCTATTGCTGGCGGTGCGCCGATACTCGGCCCTGCTTTGGCAATGGCCTGGGGTTGGTGGGCAGGGTTGCTTTGGATTTGGTTTGGAAACATCCTCATAGGCGCGGTGCACGACTACTTGTCGGTCATGGCTTCAGTGAGATACGAGGGAAAATCTATCCAGTGGATAGCCGGCAAGATGATGCGTCCTCGTACGTCTTATTTGTTTCAAGTATTCGCCTATTTAACTCTTGTCTTGGCCTTAGGAGCCTTTTCTACTTCGCTTGCTTATCTTTATGTAGCACGCCCCGACGTGGGAAGCATGTCGATGTGGTTCATCGTCGCTGCCGTTATTACCGGGTTTTTGCTTTACAAACTCAGGATTAATTTCTTGGTGGGCACCATTGTTGGCATCTTACTTACACTTGTGGCCATATGGCTTGGATTTAAGACGCCATTAGTTTTAAGTTATAAAGGATGGTTAATCATCTTTTTCTTCTACATGATGGTAGCAAGCGCCCTTCCCGTGTGGATATTGCTTCAGCCGCGGGACTACTTGAACGCTTATATCCTCGTTTTGGGCCTTGCCATGGGAGTCGTTGCTTTGATCCTCGTTGGAGCAAAGATGGAGCTGGCGGCCTTTACGAGTTGGAGCCCAAATATTGTCGGAGGGGTGCCATCGCCTTACTGGCCTGTAATTCCACTCATCATTGCCTGCGGTTCCCTTTCGGGCATTCACGGACTCATTGGCTCAGGCACCACTTCAAAGCAACTTGACAAGGAAACTCAGGGCCTGATAGTTGGTTACGGAGGAATGCTAACGGAGGGCCTTCTTTCTACCGTGGTCACCATAACGATCGCGGCATTCGGGCTTTTGGTGTTTAAAGAAGCTGGTGGAAAGTTGGCCGAGATGGGTGTAATTGCAGACAATCTGAAAGAACCCTTATATATGGGCAAAAATTACGTGAAAGCCATTGATGCTGTCGGAGGACCTTTGGGGATATTCACTCAAAGTTATGGCATACTTTTCGAGCAGGCTTTCGGGATTTCTGCCCAGGTGGGAACGGTCTTTTCAAGCCTTTGGGTTTCGGCCTTTACACTTACCTCCATGGATACGGGAAACAGGGTGTTGCGCTTTGCCTGGGAGGAAGTGTGGGAACCGTTAAAAGCAAGCCTTGGCGAGTTTCATAAAACAATTACAAACCGCTGGCTGGCTTCTGCCATACCTTCTGCTTTAAGCATAATGCTTGCTTGGAACAAGGCATATAACGTCTTATGGCCTGCCTTCGGAGGTGCAAACCAAATGCTGGCAGCAGCCACCCTTTTGACAGTGGCGCTGTGGGTACTGAAGATGGCCGGGTCCTTGGAAAGACATGTCAAGTTCATAATTGCCTGCGCAGGAGTACTTTGGCTTACAGTCTTTGCCGGGCTTTGGTGGTTTTTGTTCGCCGTTCCCTCTTCTTTGCTCGTGCGCGGGTTTGTAATTCTGGAGATAGTTTTAGCACTGGTGTTCATTTACGACTTTTATCGCTCAATGCAAGAAGCTTCGCCGTTAAAAGAACAATACCAAGAGGCTGCAAGGCCTTAAAGGCAACGACATGATTAGAGATTTCTTCAAGTTTTTCAAGACAATAGCACAGCGTCAGGCAACCGACTACGTTAGGACTGAACTTCAAGCCCTTGAGGAAACCTTCGCCTTCCTACTTTTGGGCGGTTTCTTCGGACTACCGGCCCCATCGACGGGGTTGGTAGTCCGACTACTCCCCCACTTGGGGCAGGAGCTTGAATTACTTGAGAGGCGAGTGGCAGAAAGTGACGATCTTTTTGCGAAAATTTCGGGGATCCTTAAGATCTAAGCAATATACAGAAAAAGGCCATATAAAGTCTTACGACACGATCGAGCGCTTCATAGTGATGGGCAAAGGCGGAACGGGCAAGACGACGATTTCTGCCGTCCTTGCACGCGCCCTTTCCTCCGCAGGTCATGACACTTTAGCTGTGTCTTTGGATCCTGCCCACAACTTGGGAGATGTCCTAGGAGATGTTTTAGATGATAAGCCAAAAAAGGTGTCAGATAAATTATTTGCCTTTGAGGTAGATTTAGATACTCAGGTGAGGCGCTTTATCGACAAGAAATTAGATCAAACGCGTCCGCTCTACGGACATTTGCAAATTTTTAACGCAGACAAATTCTTGAAAGCCCTGGAGCAATCTCCGGGTATGGAAGAATTTGCCCTGCTTGAGGCAATAAAAGAAATAGGCAACCTTGATCAAATGCATGGGGCAATCGTGCTCGATACACCACCTACAGGCATGACGCTTCGTCTCTTGACGCTTCCCGACCTAACGCTTCTTTGGATCGACGAACTTATGGGACTGCGAAAAAAGATTTTAGAAAGGAGAGCCTATCTTCAGCATATCGAGGGATCGGGTAAAAAGATAGACAACCAAGATGATCCCGTCATGGCAGAACTTCAAAGATACAGGTGCGAAATAAAGGACATAAAGTCCTTTTTGCACGGAGAAGGTGCCTCGATATTGCTCGTTCTTCAGGTAGACAAACTTTCCGTGAAGGAGACTGAAAGAACCATAAAAAAGCTTTCAACCTACGGCTACGGCGTAAGGGCTTGTTTGATAAACAAAGTCCCGAAGGAAGATCCTTTCAAAGCTTACGCTTCAAGCGGCTTGGATGATCTCATGAAAGCTCACGGCGAAATTTCATGGATCGAGTTGCCCGACCTGGGAGAGAAAATCTCAACGCCTCAAGGTTTAAATTTGCTGGGCAAAGACCTTATTAATTTTTTGCATATAGGTGATTTTAAGTGAACCGCGGCGTAATGGTTTTACTTCTGCTAGGGTTGGTGGCAAGCCTTCAATATTGGCGAGGCAGGAGGTTAAACTTAACCTTAATCAGAGAACTTTCAAGGCAGATGGAAGAAGCACTGCGCCCCAAAGAAAAAAACTACACCTGGATAGGAGGATATGTGGGCGTAGTGGCCGAATACACATTGGAGGATGAAAATTACAGCAAGGCAAAGGCCACTATATCGCTTTTACCCCATCACAGCTTGCTTTACCTTCCCATTTCACTTCTTTTGGGCCGAAAAGACAGAGTGTACTTTTTAATTTATCCCAAAAGAAAGCTAAAGGGCCGGGCCCACGTCCTTTCAGGGAAAAAGCCTTCCTCATTAAAAGGTTTGCCTCGCTTTTCATTTGTCGACAGCGTAACCTTAAAAGGCGTGAATTTAAAACGATACTATAATAGCAAAGACGAGGCAGAGTTTCTCACGAAGGTTGCATCGCAGCTAAAAGACCCTCGTTCCTTTGAGCATCTGGCTGCCAACGTAGAAGAAAATGCTTATTACGCCTCGATGGTAGTAGGTCGAGGCGATGTTGCAGACCTTCTTAAATCCTTTCTCACCACAAGATAGCGCTGCCATTTGCAGTGATTTGTCTCCCCGCTATTTCACTTAAAGAAGCCAAATCTGCCACAAGGGGCTTCGCTTTAACAAGAGTGCCGGTTTTATCGAAGGCCATAGCCTCGACCAAAAAACGCAAGGTACTGCTAAGTTATTCGAACGATTGCCCTGAACGAACCTATTCCTCGGTGACGCTTTTTGTTAAATGGCGAGGACTGTCGATTTCACAGCCCCGCTTTTTGGCCATATAATAGGCGAGAAGCTGCAAGGGAACCACCGTGACGAAGGGCGAAAACTCCTCGCGCGTTGGTGGGACGTACAAAACGTGGCTTGCATCATTTGCCAGCTGCTCGTCGCCATCAAAACCCACTGCGATGACGGGCGCGCGCCTTGCCTTCGCCTCCTTGATGCTCGATAGCGTCTTTTCGTGAAGGCTGTCTTTAGGCGCGACAATCAGTACGGGAACGTTTGAATCGATCAAAGCTATGGGGCCGTGTTTCATCTCGCCGGCTGCAAATGCTTCCGCATGAATGTAGGATACTTCCTTTAATTTTAGCGCTCCCTCCAATGCCACCGGGTAAGATATTCCCCTTCCAAAGAAAAGAAAGCTCTGGCTGCCGGAAAAGTTTGATGCCAATTCCTCAACGACGTGCTCCCTTTCTAGAGTGGATTCTATTTTGTAAGGAAGTCGAATGAGCTCGTCTATTAATTCCTTTTCCATTCTTGGAGTAAGCGTTCCCCTCACTTTAGCGATGTAAATGGCAAGCAAATAAAGGACTGCGATCTGTCCGGTGAAGGTCTTGGTTGCAGCCACCCCGATTTCAGGACCGGCCTTGAGCAATAAAACATCGTCACAGCAACTGGCTAAAGTAGACTCCTGGGCGTTGGTGACTGCCAAAGAGTACGCTCCTAACTCGCGTGCTCTTCTTTGAGCCGCCAGCGTATCGGCGGTCTCACCGGACTGGGAGACAAACACGGCGAGAGTATTTGGAGACAGACGAATATTGCGATATCTATATTCAGAGGCAACGTCAACTTTTATATCTAGATCACACCAGCGCTCAAATGCCCTTTCGGCAATTAATGAAGCATAATAAGATGTGCCGCAGGCCACCAAATGAATTGCCCTAAGACGTTTTATAACTTCTTTATTCAAGGCCAATTCGCCCGAAAAGTCTACGCCGCCGTTTATCAATCTGCCTTCTAGTATTGATCTAAAAGCTCCTCCCTGCTCATGGATCTCCTTTAACATAAAGTGAGGATAGCCGCGCCTTTCTGCCGAGGACAGATCCCAATCAATGAAAAAGTTCTTTTTTTGCAAAGGCGATCCCTTTGCATCATAAAGCTTGATGCCTTGACTTGAAAGCTCGGCAATGTCGCCGTCATCCATGGAGATTACATTTTTAGTGTAAGGAAGTATGGCAAGCGTATCGGTTGCACAAAGGGACTCACCTTCGCCCATGCCCAAGACCATAGGAAAGCCTCCGCGCATGCAGTAAATATGATCCATATCTTCTTCGTCTACAATGGCGAGTGCGTAAGAGCCCTTGAGTTGTCCCTGTAAAGACGTGAGTGCTTTTAACACGTCCCCATCGTAAAACTTCATCAGTAATTGTGCAATAACCTCGGTGTCCCTCTCGGACGTGAAATTAAACCCTTCGGCAAGAAGGGTTTCTTTTAATTCGCTACAATTTTCTATTATGCCGTTATGGGCGAGTATGAAGTGTTTATCTCGACTGGGGCAAGAATGAGCCTTTACCACCGAAACGCCACCGTGATTGGCCCATCGGGCATTGCCGATCCCCTGAGTGCCTGAGGGGGCGATCTCTTTGACGATGCGTTCGAGATCTGAGACCCTGCCCGCCTCTTTTATAATTTCTATTTTCTTGCTATTGTTAACCGCTATTCCTACCGAATCATACACTCTGTATTCTAACCGCTTAAGACCATCTAAAAGCACACTACAAGCATTTCTGTAGCCAATATACCCGACTATACCACACACGACTGCCTCATCCCTTCTAACGCAGCACACACGGGAAGATTGTCCTCCCTTTGTCCCGCAGATCGCTCTTCGGTTTTGTAAGAAGACTTCCTGGCCCATCTTCCAGGGCCACGGGGGCATCCGCCGATAGCTTCGATCTTCCCCCGACCTCGTCAACTGGCTTGTAACCAGTCCAGGCGCTAACCACTCCTTCACAAATTTTAAAGCTTCTAAAAGTTTACCCTTGCACCTTCCACCTCCCCTTCTTAAGATACGCCTTCTTAAAAGTAAAGACGCCTCTTTCTTTACTTTTACCCAGTATAACCAAAAAGGTCATGGCAATCAATATAAAGTAACCCAATTTGAAAGAACTTTAAGGTGCAATTCAGACAAGGAAGAAGAAAGAGAATAAATCAGCCTTCCCAGTCCATCTTTGGGCTTTGATGTCGGATCGAGGAAAGGCTTACTTTTTTTGCGATGATATTGCTAGGAACGCCGGGGACTTGTCTTAAAACATCAACTGATTTCTCGACATACTCTTGTTTGCCTTCGGCCACGGCGATGGTCAAAAATAACCTTTCGGGGATGTCGCCAGCGCACTCCAGGAATACTTTAAAATCTTCAACCCATGGTAAGCCCCAAAGGGCATCTTCAACGTCGTAAAGGCGAAGGGAACCCCCTCCTGCGCCCTTTTTTGGAAGACGACCGAGGACTTCTATGCGTTTTAGGGGCGAACCGCAAGGGCAAATGTCCTGAAGGATGCGGCCTTCGTCGCCCGTTCTATACCTGATCAATGGAAAAGACATACGGTTAATGGTGGTGATAACTATCTCTCCCCACTCCCCATCGGGAAGGACTCGTCCATTTTCGTCCACGATTTCAACGTAAAGGTCAAGCTCTTTGACGTGACAACCTTGCCTTGCGCGACACTCCACGGCGCAACCCCATCCAGTTTCGGTAAGGCCGTAATGGTTGAAAGTGATGCATTCCCACAGGTTTTCTATCCGCCGCCTTATCGAAGCAGGCGCCATGTCTGCACTAAGCAAGACGAAATCGGGCTTGTGCTCGGTCTTTCCTGCGATCCTTGCCATCTGGGCGGAAAGGCCAACGACGACAAGGGGTCGAAAGTCATCTATGGCAAGAATCGCGTCTGCGTAGTCGTGGATAAGCCCGAAGACAAGCGTTTCACACCCAAGGCGCTTCGAGGCGCGTTTAAGGATTTGTCCTATACTGTCGGGTGAAGGCCCTTCCATAAAGATGGCAACTTTGCTTTCCGGTGGTGTAAACGTCGTCATCCCGCACATGAAGAAATCTTCAGTTGCCTTGAGATCTTCTGAGGTGAAAAAGACTCTCTTAGGAGGAGCCGATGTCCCCGATGTGCTTAAAGTGACGATGCGCCGTATCTCCGACTGAGAGACGGTGAGAAAACGCAATCCCGATTCTGCGAGATCCGATGGGAAAGTAAAGGGAAGTTCGCTGAAAGGCAAATCCTTTACATTTCCAAGGCGGTTGCGGTAAAAGGGAGAATAAAGTGAAGCATGTTCAATTATACGGCTTAAAAGGTATTTTTGAGCCCTTTCTATTTCGCTGCGGTCTTTGATCCTCGCTTTCTTTTCTGCGGCCGCATACCAGGGGAACTCTTTGACGAGGCGGCCTGCGATCCATGGGTCCAGGGGGGTGATTGAAATTTTCATCGGTGACGATGAAAGGCCCGGCCGTTCCTTGCGGTAAGGTTCCAGGCACAAAAAGGTACAAATCTTCCGTCGGGTGCTGCCACGTGGATGCAGCAGAAGCGCAGCCGTTCGAGGTCAAGGTTTTCACCGTCTTGAAAGGCCATTGCGCTTATGCTGAAGCTTCCCCTTTCGTAAAGGCGGATAAACCTATCAAAGGCGTTTTCGGCTTGCGCGTCTACTTCCTGAGGGGTTTCCTCTTGTTTTCTGCAGGTTTTTGGGGAGATGTCGGCCCCCCATCGGCGGCCGATGCTTTCGACGGAGCTTTGAAATCCTTCATCGGAGGACCGACCGTTACAGCAACATGGCTCACTTGTCAGGGGAATGATTTTGTCAGGGGATTCGACAAGGTAAATCGCCCGAAAGGAGCATCGTTCATGCTCGCACCGAGACGGCCGAAAATGAGATAAACTTGCCATCCCGTCGGTCTGTGCTACCAGCTCCCTCATGATCCTTGGAAGCGTTAGACGCATCTCGTCACATGGGGGTTCGGGGAAACGACCAAAATAACTGATGGGCTGAAAATGGACTCCTCTAACGGCTGGAAAGCGAGAAAGCCCGAAACGGACGATATCTCCCATCTCATCGTCGTTAACTCCTTTTACAATCGTGGGAACGAGCACAACACCAAGGCCGGCATCTTTGCAGGCATCGATCGCCCGTACTTTGTCGGTCAAAAGCTGCCTTCCTCTCAAAGTTGTATACGCCGCTTCGCGAAGGCCGTCGAATTGCAGAAATACCCAGCTCAGTCCTGCTTCCTTTAATCTTTGCCCGTACCCGGATTCTTGAGCCAGCTTAAGGCCATTGGTATTTAACTGAATTCCTGGAAATTTGAGGCTTGAAGCCAATCGAATAAGGTCTGTTAAATCGTCTCTAAGCGTGGGTTCTCCCCCTGAAAATTGCAGGATGGCACCTGGTGCCTTACGATGCACATCATGTAACAACTTTTCCAAAACATAAAAATCGGGCTCAAAGCCATCTCCCGCGCTTGCAAAACATACCGGACACTTGAGCTGACACTTTTCCGTAACCTCAACTACTACGGTGCAGCTTTTTTGTAGGTGATCGATGCAGAGTCCACACCCTTCGGGACAAGTTTCAGGCGGTCTGTCTTCAGGTTCTGCGAGGGGAAAGCGGTTTGAAGTCCAGGTCTCAAGATCAGGTGTTCCCTCCCAAACAAGACAGGAAAACTCTCCATGATCGGGACAATGTTTCCGCAGGAAAACATTGTCTTTATCACTTTCCAGCAATGCCGGTATCTGTTTCAGGCAGATCGGGCATACGCTGTGCGTATTGCGCAAAATCGCCATTAAAGGAGTCGTCCTTCCCGTATGTCAAAGCCGTGAGTTTCGAGAAGCTCTAAGGTTTTTTCCAACGTTTCCATTATCATAGGAAAACATTTTTGAAAACATTGCTTCGGATCAGCAATTGGTTCAAAGCCCAGGATATTCCCGCAGTTGACGTGCCCGCCCTCTCCCCATTTTTCTTGAAACCATTCGTGAAGCTGGCCGATCATCTCGGGCAGTCTCGGATCTTTTTCTTCCCACGGCGCTCCTTTACCGGCATAAAACCCTAAAAGGCAACAAGCGCCGGTCAATGCCCCGCAGGTGCAGCCAGGAGAAAATGTGCCCCTGCAAAGGCCGTTCATTGCCGACGTTAGGTCCTCGTTTTCTTTTCCAGTAAGTGCCAATCCAGCCAATATCATGACCTGCGAACAGCAAAATCCTTCCTGCCCCCATTGCATGACTGCAGTACTTAGGTCCTCCATCTCAATCTCTCCTTCAATCTTCCTGATTAACCTGCCGCTTTTTCGGCGCCTTCAATTTCGTATCGCTCTTTTAATGAACCTTCATCGCCCAACTTTCTACACAACCAAAGGCCGTAACTCAGGCTACAACATGTCTTTATGGGTGCTTCGATGATGCCTGCCCACACTAGTTGGGCGGTACATTCCCGAAGCAACCTAGGATAGGCTTCAAAGAAAAACACCTCAAATCCATGGTTCGTGAATGCTTCGTGCAGTTCAAGGGCGGATCTGGCCCCGCTTGCACATGAACCGTCCCAGCCTTGACTGTCGTAACTGCGATTGAGGGAAAAGATGTCGGTTACCCCCAAAATTCCTCCGTTTTTTAAGACTCTTGCAAGCTCTGACAAGGCTGGTGAAAGCTCCTTTTGCTGCGAGAGGACGCACTCACAAATCGCGCCGTCAAAACTGCCGTCTTCGAAGGGCATATCACGCAAATCTCCATGTACTGCCGGACCCTTTTGCTTTGCCTTCGAAAGCAAGTCGTCAGACCTGTCCAACCCAAGGGCATCGAAACCCTCTTCGACGAGAAGTCCTAAGGTCGCACCCATACCGCAACCAGCATCAAGAATGCGGGCCCCTGGAGGAAAGTCGCATAAGCGTATCAACCTTCTTGAAAGCGCTTCTCCTCCCGGATGGAGTGCCTCGCCCATGACCTCGCGCCATTTTGGGTGTTCGTAGGGCAAAGTCATTACTTGTCCTCCAATATCTTTTCCACCTCGAGCATTTTGCCCACCGCTAAAGACTCAGGCACAAGAATAAAGCCGCATCGAGAGCAGGCGGGAAGCTCTATCTCGAAGCGGTTGCCGAGATAAAGCGCTGCGACCTTGTGCAGCGTAAGCTCGCACCCACAGCTGCATCTCCAGCTAGTTTCTTCGTGAAAGCCAAGATCGTTTCCCTTGCTCATGTCATCAGCTCCATGATCATCCTGTGGCTCCAGGCGTTGATGATCGTAAATGACTGATCATCCTCGCGGTATTCCACCCAGAAATTAACGTTTCCTATCCTTGAACAAGCAAGCTTGGTGCCCTCGGGAGAGATAAGATACCTTCCCATCGAAGAAGCTTTCCACAGAGTTTGTTTGATATCGCTGTCTAAGATGTGGCGTTCTTCAAGTTTTTCGCGCACTCTGTCCGAAACTGATATGGGCAAGTCATCCCACGGCTCCGTAGGAATGTCGCAAGAACCAAGCAGCTTTGTGCGAAGCAATTCCCTATTTTGCTGACGTTTGGAAAAGCCAGCACGTTTCTTTTCTGCAGGAGGAGGAAATAGGATGTCCAGCAGATGAAAGACCATTTTCCCCGACCCGGAAAGGCTTTCACGACACATGGCACAATAGGTCAGAAAATCATTTTCGCTTTCCTGAAGCCTTCGCCGGGCGTCCTCTCGCGCAAGGTTAGAATCGGCCATAACCTGAAGGCCTCCATAACCGCAGCAGCGCGTAGTTTCGCCACCGAAGACAAGCTCTTCATAGGGCTGTCCAACAATTTGTAGTATCTTTCGAATGGACTCCCTCCATTCTTTTTCATGGCGGGTCGTGCAAGGGTCGTGCAGCGCAAGCGTTTCTGTAGCGGGCCTTGTTT
>ERZ795062.52-NODE-52-length-115561-cov-6.531107_pt1 | contig 115561 bp, 90 predicted proteins | sample MGYA00375146_ERZ795062 | MGnify/ENA primary metagenome ERZ795062 (study PRJEB30191, sample SAMN05720281) | activated sludge metagenome | isolation source: Anaerobic digester | place: USA | collected 2015-07-16 ...
GCTGTAGAGTGTTTACACTACTGCTGTAATGTTGTTACGGCACCGCCGTAATGTGTTTACGAGGGTGCCGCGTAAACACATTACAGAGGCGCTCCGTAAAATCTATGACTGAAATATTACAATTCAACTGCTTTACGACGACCTGTTAACATTCTGCCAGCCTGAATCTCTGTGATGTTTCTTTGTAGTTTGTTGACGTTTTATGTTTAGTGAAACCCTTATAAACAGGGCATCGCGGCGTTATGACGTTTCTTTTTGAAAAAAACTTTTCAGGAACGGCAAAGTCAACCACTTTTGACACAAGACAAAAAAACTATGAAGATCTGTTAGACGGGATTTGTATCTTTGGCATTTTTCGCAGAGAGAATATACCTTCCATAGATAATCGATTTATCAAAATATACATTTCTTGGTAACATTTGATGCATGGGGACCATGTCTTTTTGCCAACAATAACATTTGCGGCATAACACGGTAACATTTAACTAACATTACTTAATTATATTTTAAATACCTTTGCCATCGACTAAATGAAGAACATTCACTTATTGTCGTGAAGAACTATTTACATTATTAATTTAACCAATAAAAAAGTAACTATGAGAAAAACATTTCTTAGGTTATGCAAGAGTTCATTACTCTGCAATGTTGCGTTGATAGCATTCTTGCTATTTCCGGCAACTACTGTGCTAGAGGCAGGTTCTTTGGTAGCGAAAACGATTACAGGTACTGTAACGTCGGCTACCGATCATGAACCGCTGATAGGTGTCACAGTAAAAGTGTTAGGAGCTAATACTGGTTCAGTAACAGATTTTGATGGAAAGTATTCTATCAACGTTGAATCAGGACAGTCTCTACAATTCTCTTATGTAGGCTTCTTGTCTAAAACTGTTAAGGTAGGAGGTGAAAATGTAATTAACGCTGTGCTTAGCGAGGATAATAAATCCCTCGAAGAGGTCGTAGTCGTAGGTTACGGTGTGCAGAAGAAAAAGTTGGTAACCGGAGCAACTGTACAGTTGAAAGGTGACGAACTGGCTAAACTGAATACCAATAATGCGCTGCAAGCTATGCAAGGACAGACTGCTGGTGTAAATATCATCAGTGAGAATGGTCAGCCGGGTGCAAGTATGAAAGTTATCATTCGTGGTCAAGGTTCCAATACCAACAACTCACCTCTTTATATTATAGACGGTGTGCCAGGTTCGATAACAAACATTAACCCAAGTGATATTCAAAGTATAGATGTACTGAAAGATGCAGCTTCTGCAGCTATCTATGGTGCTCAGGCCGCCAACGGTGTCGTCCTCGTTACGACAAAGACTGGTAAAGAGGGTAGTGCAAAAGTTACATTCGACGGATATTATGGATGGCAGAATCCTACCCGAAAAATCAAACTATGTAATGCCAGTGATTATATGACTCTTATGGATGAACAGTCGTTAAACAGTGGTGGGTCTGTAAACGACTGGACCTCATACAAGTCAATATATGACGCTAATGGCAATATCAATGATACTAACTGGATGAATCAGATGTTCAAGGACAATACGGTTCAGCAGAGTTATGTCGTAGGTCTTAGCGGAGGTAGTCAGAATAACACATATTCGGTATCGGGAGGCTATTATGATCAGGAAGGTGTAGTAGGTGGAAGAGATGCCAGTTATTATGACCGATATAATATCCGTGGCGTATTCGAACAGAAGCTATACGGAGATTTCTTGAAAGTAGGCGAGAACTTGAGTTTTGCTTATGTAAAGAGTAAAGGCGTAAATAGCGGAAATATGTATAGCAGTGCTTTGCGAGGTGCTTATTCCACATCTCCTCTGATGCCTGTATATCTGCAGAGTGACGGACGTGCCGATCAGAATAACGGATACAGTTATTCACAGACAGGTGACTGGAACCAGTACGACTATAATGCTTATGCCAGCATGATGCGTGGTAATAGCGTAAGTACTAATCAGAACTTTGTAGCCAATGTGTTCGCTGAGATACAACCAATCAAGAATCTGAAAATTAAGACACAGATAGGATATAATCTTACTAACAGTCAGTATCGTAGTTATAGTCCTTCGTACGTAGCTACTACTCAAACAAGTCAGACGCTAGATAAAGTCAGTCAGAGTATGTATAAAGGACATACCATTACTTGGACGAATACAGCTGCTTATGACTGGAAAATACAAGACCATGCTTTCAATGCAATGATCGGTATGGAAACAGAGGATTTCTCTGGTGAGAATATGAATGGCTCCAATTCTCTACTTGATTTATATGCCGACTGGGAGACAGCTTATTTGAGTAATGCCAGCAATACCGGTGCTGCTACCGCTTTAGGTTATCCTTCAGACGATTATCGTAGAATTTCATACTTTGGTCGTCTCGGATGGAACTGGAAAGAAACATATATGATAAATGCAACTTTACGTTGTGACGGTAGTTCGCGTTTCGCAGCAGGCAATCGTTGGGGATGGTTCCCATCTGTTAGTGCAGGTTGGGTAATAACAAGTGAAAAATTTATGAAATCAACAGCTTCATGGCTGGACTTCCTGAAAATCCGCGGTAGTTGGGGACAGGTTGGTAACAATAATATCGGTTCGTATCTCTATGCTTCAAGTATAACACTTGCAAGTACTGGTTATAATTTCGGTACAGGCAAGGGAACTGACGTAAACACGACGGGAGCATATACGGTTCGTTTTGGTAATGAAAACCTGAAATGGGAAACATCCGAGCAGACAGACTTAGGTTTCGATGCAAGATTCATAGGCAGTCGCCTGGGATTGAACTTCGATTATTATATCAAGAAGACCAAAGACTGGTTGGTACAGGCTCCTATCATCGGTACAGCAGGCGCAAGCGCACCTTATATTAATGGTGGAGATGTAACTAATAAAGGTGTGGAAGTTAATCTTACATGGAATGATAACATTGGTAAAGACTTCTCATATAATATAGGTGGTAACTTTGCCTACAACAAGAATACCGTAGGTGCCATTCCTACTTCTGACGGAATAATCCATGGCAGTACATCGGCATCAGCATTGCGTGATAATATGGGCGAATATTATCGTTGTTCGGATGGTCATGCAATGGGATACTTCTGGGGCTACAAGACAGCAGGTCTGTTCCAGAATGAGCAGGAAATCTCAGATTGGGTAGCAGCCGGTAATGGTATCTTGGCCAATACGGAACCTGGTGATATCAAAGTGATAGACGTAAACCACGATGGTGTTATCAATGATAACGATAAAGTGGATCTTGGTAATGGTATACCAAAGTGGAACTTCGGTTTTAATCTAGGTTGTTCATACAAGAATTTTGATTTCTCTGTAGTATTCCAGGGCGCAGCTAAATTCAAGGTCGCAAACGGACAGTACCGTAACTGGGGTAATAATCAGGGCAAGGCAAATTACACCACTTATTTTCTGCAGCGCTGGACAGGTGAGGGTACCTCTAATTCTATCCCACGTCTTACATCAGACGACCATAACTGGACTAGTTTTTCCGACTTATGGCTCGAGGATGGAGATTATCTGAGAATATCTAACGTCACGCTCGGTTACGACTTCTCTAAAATTATCAAGTGCAAGTATATCTCTCAAGCTCGTTTGTACGCTCAGGTTCAGAACCTATACACTTTCACAAAATATAGCGGTATGGATCCTGAAGTCGGTTTCGGTGGTGAATCATGGGTTTCTGGTATTGATGCCGGTTCTTATCCACATGCCCGTACAATATTGTTCGGCGTAAATCTCAAATTCTAATTTAAAGCATTTACAGACATGAAAAATAATATATTAAAATATGCTTCAATCGGTCTGATAGCTATGGGCATCGTATCTTGTACAGATAGTTGGCTTGATACATCATCAAAGACCGAATTGAATTCTGGTTCTTTCTATAAGAATCAGGTGCAAGCCACTTATGCTCTTACAGGTTGTTATGATCAGTATCAGCGTACAGTAAGCGAAGGTGCTTGGCCTGGTATTTTCATTGCTGCCGAAATGGGTAGTGATGATGCATTCGGAGGAGGTTCCCCAACAGATGGTTGCGATCGTTTTGATAAGATGGATGCAACGATATCAACGGATAAGGAGAATACGTTTGAAACGACGTGGACAACTTATTATGATGCTATTTACAATGACAACCAGTTGATAGCATCTTTGGATAACATTACTTTCAGCTCTGATTCCGTAAAGGGCAATATCGCCGGTCAGGTTCGTGCCTTGCGTGGTATTGAATATTTTGATTTGGTAAAGATGTTTGAAAACATACCTTTACTGACAACTGCTACAACTGATATTGTGCCGCAGTCCAATCCCGACAGTGTATATAAACTGATTGTTACTGATTTGAAGTTTGCGGCTGAAAATATTAATTCGAATGCAAACCTTGATTCAGCCAGTTATGGCAGAATTACCAAATATGCAGCAGAAGCAATGTTAGCGCGTGTATATTTATTCTATGATGGAGTATATAATAATAATGCAGGTGGCGAAATGCCTGGTGGCCTTACCAAAGCACAGGCTCTTGCATATTGTGAAGATGTTATCAGTAGTGGAAAATATAAACTGGAAAGTGATTTCAAGAAACTATGGCCTGCAGCTTGTGCCAAAAAAGTAGTAAACAACAAAACAGATCAGGAATCTGTTGTTCTTGCCGACTACGATGAAGCAAGTAAAGAATTTATATTTGCTATTAAGTTTAATAAAGACCAAAATTATAATGACGGTACTCAAATAGACGGAAACCGTTTTGTTGTCGACTTAGGATTGCGTGGCATATCCGACGGTTCTGCCGCACCTTATTCACAAGGTTGGGGACAGTGTCCTATTTCACCGGCCGCATACGATTTATACAGTTCTTCTGATACACGTCGCGATGCATCTATCATTGATGCAAATGCATTGGGTATTTATGAGGCTCAGGCAGGTGGTGACTGTATGTATTATACAGGTTATATCAATAAGAAATATTGTCCACTTTGCTACACCGATGGCAATTCAATTGTTGTTGTAGGTAATGACAAGGCCGGTGACTTCCAATTGGCACAAGACGAGAATTGGGTGCTTATGCGTTATGCAGATGTACTGCTTATGGCAGCTGAACTTGGCAGCTCGAACTCAATGAAGTATTTCAACATGGTACGTGAACGTGCTTATGGAAGTACAGATGCCGATCTTACAACAGCTCCTACAAAAGCACAAATCTTGTTAGAGCGTCGTAAAGAATTTCTAGGAGAAGCAGTACGCTATTTTGATTTGATGCGTCAGGGACTTGATACATTTACCTCTACATTAGCCAACCAAGGAAAGAATGACAATGCGGATATCAGTGTTTATAACAATAGTGTGAAGACAGATATTGCAGATAAATACAATGCTTCCACTTTCCGTACAACTCGTGGCTTCTGGCAAATACCTACGAATCAGATTACCCTTTCGGGCGGTGTATACAAACAGAATGCCGGATGGGGAAATTAAGAGTTTAATTTTAAATTTAAACGAAAATGAAAATAAAGAATTTAATATATGCGTTAACGGCGACGTTGCTATTGTTGTTCGTCGGCTGTTCACCAGATGATTATAATATGGGTAACAAAGAATATACAGCAGAAGACCTTCAGGAAGGTATTGCTTTTTCTGTTACCGTTGATAATACTACCAATACAGTGACTCTGAAGAGTCTTTTGGCAGACAGCTATCAGTGTTTTTGGCGTACACCCAATGGCAATGCTACAGGGAAAGAAGTCGTACTCAAATTGCCTTTTGCAGGTGAATATGGCGTGCAGTTTGGAGTAGATACACGTGGTGGCGTGATTTATGGTGATACATGTAAATTCAAACTTACCACCAATAATATGGATCTGTTGAAAGATCAGTTATATACATATCTTACAGGAGGTGTAGGCCAATCGAAGAAATGGGTCCCTGTTGATAAAAACTATGGTGTAGGTCAATGTACAGGTCCTGTCATGTATTGTAATCCTAGTGATGTATTAAATGACGGAACAAAAATTACAGATCTAGCCTTTGAAAAATGGGCTCCAAACTGGGATCCGGGATTCCAAAGTTGGTTGATACCTGACACAGATCCATACATGGATTCAAATATGACCTTTACACTTGATAATACAAGCGGATGCTCATTATATGAATATCGTGGAGAAAGTGGTGCAAAGGGTAGTTCCACTGGTTCTGAAAGATATGGGAAATGGAATTTAAATCTTTCTGATGCAAAACATCCTACATTGACATTTACGAATTGTTATGCTATGCATAATCTCGGATTTGATGCAGTTTGCGCCAATTATTCATCAGAGATAAAGGTGATTGAACTCACACCGTATATTATGCAATTGGCAACGATGCGTACCAATAGTGAAGGTTCTTGGTGGATTATATGGAATTTTGTAGCAGCAGATGTACAGAGTGGTGCTGTCACTATTCCTACAACAGATCCTGGTTATCTGACGACGACAGTACCTACACTTCCAACGATTGACAATTTGGCGACAAAGATGTTTACTACTGAGTCTAACGGTGTTATATACACAGGTGACCAGATGACATTTACTGTAAATGATGATGCAGCGTATGACTGGAAATGGTGGAATGGTGCCAATAAATCATGGGATAGTGTCGTTAAAGGCGACTACACAAGAACATGGACTCCGAAGTGGGGCGATGTAAGCGATTATGAACTAGTACTCGGTAAAAAGTCAGACGGTACGTATACATATACATCAGGCAGTACAAGTGGAACCTTTACTATCAATGGCAATGTCCTTACTTTTGATAAAGAGATTACGATACTGACAGCATCTAATGATTATCGTAAAGTAGAATTAACTGGCAAAGAATGGACTGTTCTTGAATGCGAGTCAGGAGATCATCTGACAATCGGTATACCAGCATCAAAAGATGAAAAAGGATATGTAAATTCATATCTTGTAGCCAATTTGAATTTCAAGGCAATAAGCAGTGCGAGTGGTCCTACAACAGTAAACGTAGATAATTCAACAATCAATAAACATCTATGGATAGAAAATAAATGTCTCCGATTAGGTTTCTGGCATTATGGTTCCGATGGTTCCGGCATTTTCAATGATGTCTCGAAGGTCAAACTGAAAAAAGGTCAAACTATTACTGTAAAATTCAAAATTACAAGTGGTATTACATGGACGGGAACACCGAAGTGTGCTCTGATTGACAATAATATTAAGACGACATGGGAACAGGGTTGTTTTGACTTAAGTGATGCGGTTACTGTGAATACAAGTGGCGAAACCACCGTCACATTGACAAATAACACGGAGTCTACACAGACATTTACAGCAACTTGTCTTGACCTATCTATACAATTAGATGGTTATGGTACTATAGATGCAGGAAAAACTGCAGATGGAAAAGATGACTTCTCTGGAATAAAAATGGAAGTTACATCTTGTACTATTCAATAACAATAAACAGAACAGAATATGAAAAATAAAATAATATTCGGAATATTGGCTCTCCTAATGGGTTTGTTTGCTACGTCTTGTAGTGACAACGATGACTACTCAATAGCCACGGAGGCAATGCTTAAAGATGGTTCTGTAGTTACAGGTTCATCTGACGTTACTGCAACTACAGCGACAATGTATGGAACAGTTGAAGGTTTGGAAAATGCTAGTACTTCTTCTTATAGTACAGGTTTCTATTATGGATCTTCAGCAGATGCTTTGACTAAAGACCTTTCAGCCAATAGTGCTGCATCGTTTTCAGCAACTTTATCTAGTCAGTTGAGTAATACTACTATATATTATCAGGCTTATGTAACCTTGCAGGGAAAAGTTACATATAAAGGTGAAGTTAAAAGCCTTGTAACAACCAATGCTACAGCCACTACTGGCGAGGCTACGGTTAAGAATTGGACAGAGGCTACTATTGCTGGTAGTATAAGCAAGTACCCTTCGGGTGTGACTAGTGGTATCGTGATGTCAACCAGTTCTGCAGTTGAAGACGTACGCTCGGGTCTAAAGATTACAGCATCACAATTAGCAGATAATTTTGAAATAACGAAAGCTGGACTGTTGCCAAACACTACATATTATTATGCGACATACCTTGACTTAGGTTCAGGTATCATATATGGTGATGTTAAGTCATTCACAACATCTTCTCATGAATATAATGTAGATGACGACTTTGTAGACCTCGGACTTTCTGTAAAATGGGCAAAAGTGAATATCGGTGCAGAAAAGTCAACAGACTTAGGTGGACTGTTCGCTTTTGGAGATATGACTGGCTGTAAGAATTCTATCGATCCAGCAAGCTATAGTTCGGCAGATGTATATAAAACAGCTAATGATATAGCCTATAAGGCTTATGGCGGAATTGCAACGATGCCTACAATTGCTGAATTTGAAGAATTGTTCTCACTATGTAAAAAAGAATGGACAACGGTTGATGGTGTCGCTGGTTATAAACTGACAGGTCCGAATGGAAATAGTATATTCTTACCGGCTGCCGGTAGTCGTGTGGAGAACACAATCAGTGGTGAAGGAACAGAAGGTAGGTATCTGACAGGTAGTATAAATGCGAATGCCAGTAAATATGCCATGAGTTATATATTCAACAGTGCTACAGGCGCAAAGACAACAACTCCAGTTTACCAGGCTTTGTCCGTAAGAGCTGTTTCCACTGCACGCAACGTCGCTCTGGACAAGTCTATGCTCTATAATACATGGGAAATAGACATCAAGGATGATGGAAAGAGCACTACGTTTGCCGGTCCTGTTTATTTCTATGGTACAGACGATTCTTGGGCATCTGTAACCAATAATCAACCTGTTGTAGGCAGTAGTTGGTCGTGGTTGGCAGACGCTACACAAACGTGGGCTTTTGATGGCACCGCTGGCTGTAAGGGAGCTATGACTATATGGAATAATGGTGGTAAAGACTCGATTAGTGTCACAAAGGTAGACAAAGCAGGTTTGTCAACAACCTTGAAGGGAGCTCTTACAATAGATGAGAAGACGAAGACTCTTACATCGGATGTGGATTTACTCGCGCCAACAAACTTTGTAGACCCTATGGTTAAGAACAAAAAGACCAATATTAAGATTCTGTCTCAGAGTTCAAAGACGCTACAACTTGGTTTCTATCGCGATTCAGAACCTGCTACATTGTCGGTCAACTATATACCTCAGTTGGAGAAATATGGTTATACCGCAAAACTCACTTGTTACGATGGTGGTCAACAGAGTGATGAATGGTCTTCCGCCACTATGACGATACCTGGAAGTGGAGTCGGAACTTACACGCTGACATTCAATACGTCAGAGGCACGTACAAACGGAAAGGTTTTCGTGCTTGACTTGGTAGGTTTCGCAGCCGCTAATCCTAATGCATTTGTGCGTGTTGATAAAATATTGGCTGATGGAAACGAAGTGAAGTTTGATCAGAATAAATTCTATTTCGGTGATATCGAAGGCAATGGCAATTATCGTATCGAAATGGCTAATATCTGGGGATGCGGACACAATGATGGATGGAACGGTCTGAAAGACACACCATTCCATCAGGGAGGAGGTGAAACGACCAACGAAACAGCCTTGGCGTTTACATCAACGTTCTCTGTGACTTTTACGATTGTATCAATTGATGCCGATCTTGATTTCAGTGCTAAACAATCAACAGTAGGACTGAATTCTCCTTGGGCGATGCCTGGTAACTGGGGCAAAGAGACTCCGGCTGCGATAAGTGTGAAATACAATAAGGATACGCACAAATATGTATTGCAAAATTCAGCAGATTTATCATTAACTATGACTGCTGCCGATTGTAGTAACACACCACCTTCTAACGGTGCTGTAAATCTTGTTGATGTAGTTGGTATAAGAAAATATTTCCCCGGATTTTCAGCAGAACTCAAGTCTGTTGTTAATGATGGTGCCAATATACCTTTTACAGCTTCAAAGATTAAATACGGTGATATAGAAAACAATGGAAACTTCCGTGTAGAACTCCATAATATATGGGGTACAACTGTAAAGGATCCTGCATTTGGTGGAGTTACAATAGTTGAAAATAATAGTTGTGTTACATCGCTCGGATTTACCACATCTTCTGTTTATACCATTGGAAACTTCTCCAGCAATCTATACACGTTACCTTGGTAAATATAAAATGATATATGAATTTTAAAAGAAACATTCTAACAATGATTGTGGCTCTTGCCACAGTCATTGTTTTTGGCTCCTGCGGAAGTAGTGACGACAATAGTAGTTCTCCTTCGGGACAGTTTAAAGTAAATGTAACGGACCTTACTTTTACTAATAACGGAGGGACAAACAGTCTTGCTGTGCAAGCGGATGAGCAACCTACCGTAACTAGTAGTGACCCTTCGTGGCTGACTGCTACATTTAAGAATAAAGGTACGCTGGTATATGTATTTGATATTACAGCAGCCGCATATACTGGTAATAGCAGTAGTATGACCGGTTATGAAGACCGTACAGCCACATTGACAGTGACACAAGGCGCTAACACAGCTACAATAAATGTGACTCAGACACCAGAATATGGACTGTTTGTTACATCTGATAAAACAATAAGTGTGGATGCTGCAGGCGGAACAGTAACGGTTAAACTTAAAGCCAACGGTTCTGATTTCACTGTGACACCTAGTGCTAATTGGGTGGTAGACAATACTACGCGTGCAGCTTTGACAGAGTATTCCCGTTCTTTTACGGTCTATCCTAATACAGGCGAAGCCCGAACAGCTACAATCAGTTTCGTTCTAGGAAACAAAACGGAGAGTGTGACTGTTAATCAGGCAAAGGGTGATGTGGCAGGAATGAGTCATAGTGCCAGTGAATTGTCAGCACTGATGTATCCTGGATGGAATCTTGGCAATACATTGGAAGGCGGAAGCAGTGATAATAACTACACAAATAAAGGTGGTATTGACGCAGAAACTGCTTGGCAGAATACAAAAACCACACAAGCTATCATTGACTATGTGAAACAGCAAGGTTTCAAATCTGTCCGCATACCATGTTCATGGATTATGGGTCATATTTCCGATGCTAACAATAGTACTATTGATGCAACATGGATGGCACGTGTAAAAGAAATCGTAGACTACTGTATCAATGCGGGGCTCTACGTTGTACTGAATGATCACTGGGATGGTGGATGGATTGAAGTAAACGGTTTTAGTTCCAGCAGTAGCAGTTATTCTCTAGTGGATGAGGCTACAATTACAGCCAAAATAGCTGTGCTTAAGAAAATATGGACACAGATAGCAACTGAATTTAAAGGGTACGATGAGCATGTCTTATTCGCAGGAATGAACGAACCTTTCCAAGAGTATAATCTGTTTAATAGTCATCATGAAGCGCTTACTCCTATATTGAAACGTTACAATCAGGCTTTTATTGATGCAGTGAGAGCTACTGGTGGAAATAATGCTACACGTACGTTGGTCGTTCAAGGACCTTCAACTAGTATCACTTCTACAGTTAAGTATTTCTCAATGCCTACTGATGTCGTAACAGGCAGAATGATGTGCGAAGTACATTATTATGAACCATGGGATTTCTGTGGTAGTGAAGACGGCTCTATATTGTACTGGAGTAGTGCTAATCATGGAACCAGTTATAATGCGACATGGGGCGAAGAAAGTTGGATTAAGTCTCAGTTTGAAAGTATGAAGACGAACTTTGTGGATAAAGGATATCCGGTTATTATAGGTGAATATGGTGCAAACTGGAGAGACGTAAGCAGTATCAGCGGCGCAGACCAGGATAAACATAATGCGTCTATTAAGTCTTACTATTATGAAGTGAACCGTCAGGCAGTAAATAACGGGATCGTCACATTCGCATGGGACATCAATTCCACCAATAAAAATGGTAAAAAAGGAACTATGACAATCATTAACCGTTCAAATCTTTCTGTTTTCAATCAGTTTGCGCTGGACGGTATTATACAAGGAACTAAAGCAGGTTCTTGGAAATAAGTTCATATAGATTAGTATATATAGAATGGTATTTGAAATAACAATATTTATTCTATCCGAAAAGAGACAATCTGTTAATCAGGTTGTCTCTTTTAGTTTGAATATCGGTAAAAAATAATAAAAAACTTTTTTTTATCACACTTTTGTTTTATATTTGCACTTACTAACTGACAACACGTATATTATGAAATGCTTTAAAGACTTGCTAACTCTAATAATACTTTTCACTGTTATATGTAATGCTAATGCAAATATAAGTGATATAAAATTCAGAAGACTGGAGACAACAGACGGATTGTCAAACAGTCAGGTTAATTATGTATTTAAAGATTCCAAAGGATTTATGTGGTTTGGCACGGCGTCAGGCCTAGATAGGTATGACGGTTTTAGATTTAAGACATTCTATACTCAACAGAATAACAAGACATCGCTTCTTGACAACAATGTAGATAATATTAATGAAGATGCTGAAGGGAAACTATGGATTCACTCTTCACGTGGATATTGTGTCTTTGATCCCAAAACAGAAACCTTTGATCGGGATATGAATAAGGTCCTGAAATCATATGGAATACAAGGTAATATCAATATTAATAATATCTATATAGATAAGGCCAAAAATCTATGGGTGACTATCTATGGGCGCGGTTGTTTCTTCGTTAACCATTCAACAGGAAAAGTGTTCCTTTTTAAGTATGGAAAAAAGAAAGGAATGATGCCTAGTGGCACGATTACGTCTGTTTCTGAATACGGCAAGAGCTTGTTGTTCATGTACGACAATGGAAGTATTGTGTCTCTTAATGGTTACGAACAGAGACTTCAGTGGATTAACAAATTTATTAATAGAATAACAAATAAACAACGTGGATATTTTTTATTCACAGATAAAAAATCAGATTATTTTATAAGTACGGATGGGAACTTCTATGCATATATGCAAAAGACGAAACGTTGGTATCTGTCTTTGTCTGATATGTTGAGAGGGTTTGATATCGTACCACCAGCTGATAATATAATGGTCAAGAACATCAAGCAGGATGCTCATGGTAATCTTTGGATAGCGACAGACCACAAAGGTGTTATTGTAGTAAATTTGGAAAGTAAAGAACTGCAATCATTCTACTATGATAAGAATAATGTCAACAGTATACCGGATAATACGCAACAATCTATATTTATAGATAATAATTCCACCGTATGGATAGGAACATATAAGAATGGCGTAGCTTATTATTCTGACTTGCTCAAAAAGTTCCAACTGATTCCGATTGGTGATATAACCTCAATGACACAAGATCAAGATGGCATCATCTGGTGTGGAAGTAATGACAATGGTATCATGTCTTATAATCCTATCTCTGGAGTCATAAAGCATTACGGACGTAATGAGAATAAATTACAGTCGGATGTGGTCGTTTGTTGTAAAGCAGCTAGGGACGGATCCGTATGGTTCGGTACATACAACGGTGGTATGACGCGTTACAAGGCAGGCGTTTTTACTCCATATATGTGTTCAGGAAAATCGGATGGATTGGCGAACAAGAGCGTTTGGGCGCTCGAAGAGGACACAAAAGGGAATATCTGGATAGGAACCTTGGGCTCAGGCTTGCAATGCTTGAACCTGAAGACAGGTATATTTAAAACCTATAATAAGCAAAATTCCGGATTGCCATCAGATTATCTATCTTCTTTGTGTTTTGATAAAAAAGGTAATCTTGTCATAGGACATTCGGTAAATTACTCGATAATGGACCTTCAATCCCATAAGATACAGAATTATTCGTCGACTCGCAGTAAAGAAGAGTTCTCCAGTGGTTTTGTCAATCAGATTTATGTTGATGACAGAGGACTTATATGGAACGGTACGTCATCAGGTATGAATGTATACGATCCTGTTACAGACCAGTTGACGATTTTAGATATGAATGCGGGACTGAGTGGCTCTGAAATATGTTCAGTGACAGAGGATAAGGCGAAAGAAATATGGCTGTCCACAGATAAAGGAGTATCAAATATCAAGGTATACAAGGATAAAGATAACCACAAATGGCGTTTTACAGTTTACAGTTTTAATGAAATAGACGGCTTACAGACAAGGCAGTTTAATCAGAGATCTATCTTGTTGGCGCGTAACGGAGACATCTATATAGGTGGTCAGGACGGAATAAATGTCGTTTCGCCGAAAGTATTGGGACTTGGCCGGATAAAGGCTAAAGCGATATTCTGTGGTTTGATCATTTTCGACCACCCGGTAGCGGTAGGGGAAAAATTCAATGGGCATGTTATTCTTAAAGAGTCTATCAATGAGAGTAATAAGTTGATATTAAATTCAGATGAGAAAGCTTTTACAATACAATTGGCTTCAAACAATTGTACAACGCCTGAGAACACAAAATTCCTGTATAAACTGGAAGGGTTTAATGACAAGTGGATGGAAACAGCCCCTTCTCAGGCAGGTGTCTCGTTCACAAATCTTTCATCAGGGCATTATAAATTATTGGTTAAGGTTATTAATGGCGACGGATATGTAAACAAGGAAATAAGTACACTTGACATTACTATTAATCCTCCGATGTATGCATCAATATGGGCATTTATTATTTATACTGTGCTATTATTTTTAGTAATATGGTACGTACGCAGAATAAGAATCAGAAAAAATGAGAATGAAGAGAAACTAAAAAGGATACGTCAGGAAGCTGAAAAAAAGCATGAGATAGATGATATGAAACTGCGTTTCTTTACGAATGTAAGTCATGAGTTGCGTACACCGTTGACATTGATTATTTCGCCTATCATATCAATGATTAAAGATGAGAAAGATGAAAACAAGCGTAATAAACTGATGATGATTCATCGGAATTCAGAAAGGCTGTTGACGCTTGTCAATCAGTTGCTCGATTTCCGTAAATCAGACATGAATAAGATGCAGTTGAATCTGCTTACCGGTGATATAGTCAATTACATAAAGAATATATGCAATTCATTTTTAATGCTTGCTGAAAAGAAAATAACGTTATCCTTTAATACTGCAATTCCTTCGTTAAGGATGTCATTTGACGATGACAAGATATCCAAAATTTTGAATAATCTGTTGTCCAATGCATTTAAGTTTACGCCTGAAGGTGGCAATGTGTCTGTTGATTTGGATGTAAAGTCTGTACAGACGATGGATGATAAGCAAGAAAATATACTGGAAATAAAGGTTATCGACAATGGAGTCGGAATAAACGATGAAGACAAGAAACATATTTTCGACCGTTTCTATCAGGTCGAGGGCAATCATGAAAGTCCTTATGGTGGAAGTGGCGTCGGTCTGAATTTGGTTAAAGATTTTGTTGAGTTGCATGGTGGAAATGTTCACGCCGAAGATAATCCGGCAGGAGGAAGTATCTTTATTGTAAAGATACCGATACGTCATGATACGAATCTGAAGGAATTGTCAAATGAATTGCCTATGATATCCATAAACAGCAACATGGAGAATAAAGAAATGTTTTCGGATACTGACAATACGGAATCGGAAGTCAAAGAAAAAGAATATGAAGTTTTGATCGTTGATGATAGTGATGATTTCTTGGAATTCATGGACGAAGAACTTAATAAGTTTTATAATGTTCGTCTTGCAAGAGATGGTAAACAGGCGTTAGCGGAAGTCGAAAAACATAAACCTGATATTATTCTCAGTGATGTCATGATGCCCGAAATGAACGGCAACGAACTATGTAAAGCATTAAAAGGGAATCCTGAAACGAAGGATATTCCATTTGTCATGCTTACTGCCCGACTTGCGGAAGAGCATAAGATGGAAGGGCTTGAGAACGGTGCCGATGATTATATCACAAAACCGTTCAATCTGGATCTGTTGAATCTGAGAATTTCGAATCTTATAAAGTGGCATAACAACCAAGGTGAACAGAAAGGTTTTCTGCAACCTCATATCAAAGAAGTTCATATCACATCTCTTGATGAACAGTTGATACAGAGAGCGACAGATTATGTGGAACAGAATTTGTCTGACGGTGATTTGTCTGTAGAACAGATGAGTGGGGCTCTGAATATGTCGCGAGTGCACTTGTACAAGAAGATGCTTTCGTTGACGGGTAACACTCCGTCGGAATTTATCCGAATCATACGTTTACGCCATGCTGAACAGTTGCTGAAGAAGAGTCAACTGAGTATCAGTGAGATTTCTTATCAGGTAGGGTTTAACAATCCACGTTATTTCTCAAAGTATTTTAAGGAGATGTATGGCGAAATGCCCTCACATTATAAAGAAAAAAATGGGAAATGATAGAGAAAATAACAAAATATACATATATTAGAAACATCTCGTATTAATATTATCCAAATATAATAGTTATCTTTGCACAATAAAAACTAACTTTTTATGAAGAGCGCAAAGATATTAATTTCAGCTATTCTGCTGGCATGCACGACTGCATTGTCAGCTGCAGATTTTGTGAGAGATGGGAATAATGTTGTTATAAACATTAATCAGAGTGAGAATGGGGCTAAACTGCTACGTTTACAAGTTGTAAATGACAATATTATACGTGTAGAGGCTACAGCAGAAAAACAGTTTCCTGTAAAATCAAGTCTAATAATCATACCACAGACTTCTAAACCGCAGTACACGGTAAATGATCATGGTGCTATTGTAGAAGTAAATGCAAAAAATATCAAGGCTTGTGTAGACAAGCAGACAGGACGTATCACTTTTTATGATAAAAGTGGCAAGGTCTTATTAAAGGAAGCGAACAATGGGAAATCGTTTACCCGTTATACTGTTCCCGAGGAAAATATAGGAATAGGAACCCTGACTGACGCACAAAAAAACGGTTGGTCATGGAGAGCTTTGTTTGAAAGTCCTGCCGATGAGGCCTTCTATGGACTAGGTCAGCATCAGTCCGAAGAATTTAATTATAAAGGAAAAAATGAGGAGTTGTTCCAATATAACACCAAGGTATCAGTACCTTTTATAATGAGTAACAAAAATTATGGACTGTTGTGGGATAGTTATTCGCTTTGCCGTTGGGGCAATCCTAATGAATATCAACAGTTGGGGAAGGCATTCAGAATATATGATAAAGAAGGGAATGCCGGGAAATTGACAGGCACGTATACGGCTGCCGATGGAAAACAGATTGTGAGAGGTGAGGATTCTCTGTATTTTGAGAATTCAAGAGAGATTGTTAATCTTCCAAAGAATTTTAAATTAAATGGTTCAAATGTTGTGTACGAGGGATATTTGGAAGCACCGGAAAGTAACGATTTTCGTTTCATACTTTATTATGCCGGTTATGTGAAAGTGTATATAGGCGGTAAGGAAGTGGTAGCCGAGCGTTGGCGTACCGCTTGGAATCCAAATGCTTATAAATTCACATGTCATCTTAACAAAGGTGAGAAAACACAAGTCCGCATAGAATGGCAACCGGATGGAGACGTGTCGTATTGTGGACTACGTGCCGCAAAATCCATTACTGATGCAGAACAGAATATGGTTTCAATATGGAGTGAGATGAGCCGCGATATGGATTATTACTTTATAGCCGGTGACAATATGGATCAGGTAATAAGCGGTTATCGTACGTTGACAGGCAAATCGCCTGTGTATCCCAAATGGGCTTTAGGCTTCTGGCAGAGTCGCGAACGTTATAAGACATCTGCTGATATAGAAGAAACAATGTCTGAATTCCGTAAACGTCATATCCCTGTTGATAACATAGTACAAGATTGGAATTATTGGAAAGACGACCAGTGGGGTAGTCATCAGTTTGATCCCCAACGCTATCCTAATCCTCAGGCTATGTTAGACAGCGTTCATGCCATGCATGGTCGTTTTATGATATCAGTCTGGCCTAAGTTTTATTGCAATACCGATAATTATAAAGAACTGGACAAGCACGGATGGATGTACCATCAGGCTGTAAAAGACAGTATTTATGACTGGCTTGGATATATGGGCTCTTTTTATGACGCATATTCAGCAGGGGCACGTAAGATGTTCTGGAGACAAATGGACGAAAATCTATATTCAAAATATAAAGCAGGTGTAGATGCCTGGTGGATGGATGCTAGCGAACCGAATGTGCGCGACTGTACACCTATCGGCTATCGTAAGGCTCTCAGTGGACCGACAGCTTTAGGTTCAAGTACAGAGTATTTCAATGCATATTCTATTGTCAATGCTGATGCCATATATAATGGTCAGCGTTCAGTACAACCCAATAAACGTGTGTTCTTGCTTACCCGAAGTGGTTTTGCTGGTGAACAACGCTTTAGTACAGCTACGTGGAGTGGCGATATCGGTACTCGTTGGGAGGATATGCGTGCTCAGATGACGGCTGGAATCAACTATTCTATGTGTGGACTGCCATTCTGGGGAATGGATCAGGGCGGTTTCTGTGTAGAGAACAGGTATGTGGCAGCGCAGCAGTTGTTTGATAAATCAGGTATCGAAAATGACGACCTTAAAGAATGGCGCGAGTTGCAGACTCGTTGGAACCAGTTTGGTTGTTTCATCCCACTTTACCGTACGCACGGACAGTGGCCGTTGCGCGAAGTATGGAACATAGCACCAGATAACCATCCTGCATATAAGAGTATCGTTTATTACGACAAACTGCGTTATAATCTAATGCCATATCTTTATTCTATGGCTGGATGGGTTAATCTTAAAGATTACACAATGCTACGTGGACTTGTCATGGATTTCTCAAGTGATGCTAAGGTCAATAATATTGGGAACCAGTGGATGTTTGGTCCTGCATTGATGGCATGTCCTGTAGAATATTACAAGGCTCGCAACCGAGAAGTATATTTCCCCGAACAATGCGGATGGTATGACCTATATACAGGCCGTCACATCAATGGTGGGCAGAATCTTATTGTAGATGCTCCATACGAGCGGATACCTGTATTTGTACGCGAAGGTTCTATCATACCATTCGGACCTTCGATGGAATGGAGCGATGAAAAGAAACCAGAACTAATCAACCTTTATGTATATGAAGGAGGTAATGCTGACTTTATGCTTTATGAAGATGAAGGAACTAACTACAATTATGAAAAGGGGAAATATGCTACAATCGACATCAAATATAACGAGAATGCAAAGACTCTCACTATCGGTCAGCGCAAAGGTTCGTTTGATGGAATGCTCAAAGATCGCCGTTTCAATATCGTCGTTGTTTCCAAATCAAAACAGCAACCTCTTAATGTTGAAAATCCTCAAGGAAAACTCGTTAAGTATTCGGGCAAATCTGTAACTATTAAACTTTAAGTAAAGAATGAGAAGGTACCTGCCACTTATATTATTATTGGCTTGTTTCACCGGAATTTATGCCCGTGACAAGCAGAACATAGATAATGATTGGCGTTTTATATTAGCCGACAGTGTACAGATGTCATCCCCTGTATATAATGATCAAGGATGGCGTCGTCTCAATTTGCCGCACGATTGGGCCATAGAGGGTGATTTCAGTGCAAGTAACCCTTCTGGTGCCAGTGGCGGAGCTTTGCCAGGTGGAGTGGGATGGTATCGTAAACATATCATAATCAATAACAAAGACAAGAATACACGTTATTATATACAGTTTGACGGCGTCTATATGAATTCCACCGTTTATCTTAACGGTCACGAATTAGGTCACAGACCTTATGGTTTCAGTTCTTTTGAGTATGATATGACTCCATATCTTAATCATAAAGGTGATAATGTAATAGCTGTAAGAGTAGATAACAGTCAGCAACCCAACTGTCGATGGTATAGCGGTTGTGGTATATACCGTCATGTATATATGTTAAAAACTCAGAATGTGCGCATCGCCCATTGGGGCACCTATGTGCAGACAGAAGATATAACCAAAGAGAAAGCAAATATAAGAATCAATGTAAGATTAGAAAGTAGTGTTAGTAAGTCCGTCAGTGCAAGAATAACTAATTTCTTGCTTGATGCTGACGGGAAAGTTCTTGGGAGGAATTCTGCAACCGTGATGGTCCCGGGTTCTTCCTCTAGAACTTTTTCACAACAGTCTATCACACTTGAAAAACCTGTATTATGGTCTGTAGATAATCCTTATATATATAAGGTGAAAACCGAAATATCTGTAGGAGGTAAAACTGTAGATTCATATATAACCAATATTGGTGTGCGGACATTCGCCTTTGATGTGAAGACAGGTTTCTCACTCAATGGGAAATCAATGAAGATCAATGGTGTATGCAACCATCATGATCTAGGATGTCTAGGGGCGGCACTTCATGAAGATGCCCTGCATCGCCAGTTGCGAATGTTGAAGGAAATGGGATGTAACGCCATACGATGTTCCCATAATCCACCGGCACCAGAACTGTTGAATATGTGCGATACGATGGGCCTCATTGTAATGGACGAGGCCTTTGACATGTGGCGTAGGAAGAAAACCCAATATGATTATTCACAGTATTTTGACAAGTGGTTTGAGCGCGATCTTTCAGATATGATAGAACGCGACCGTAATCACCCTTCTATCTTTATCTGGAGTATCGGCAATGAAGTGCTTGAACAGTGGTCTGATGCTGCAGCTGATACACTGAGCATCGAACAGGCAAATCTTATACTAAACTTTGGACATTCTGCTTCTTCATTGGCCAATGATGGAAAGATGAGTGTAAACTCATTGCTGACCAGACGACTTGCTGAGATCGTAAAGGGTCTGGATACATCACGCCCTGTTACGGCTGGATGTAATGAACCTAATCCCAATAACCATTTGTTCAAAAGTGGAGCATTGGACATTATCGGATACAATTATCACAATAAAGATATCAAAGACGTACCTATCAATTTCCCTGGAAAACCATTCATTATTACCGAATCAGTGTCTGCTTTCGAGACTACAGGCTATTACAGGATGCCGAGTGATTCTGTGATACAGGCACCTAGGGAATGGTGGATACCATATACTGATCCCTCGTTTATGTGCAGCAGTTATGATAATTGCCGAGCATCATGGGGTAATCTGCATGAAGAAACTTGGGATTTGGTAAAGCACAACCCGTTTGTGAGCGGTCAGTTTATATGGACAGGGTGGGATTATATCGGTGAACCAACACCATACGGATTTCCGGCACGTAGCAGTTACTTCGGAATAATCGATCTGGCAGGATTTCCTAAAGATATCTATTATATGTATCAAAGTGAATGGACAGACAAACAAGTGCTTCATTTATTTCCGCATTGGAATTGGATACCTGGACAGAAGATAGATATGTGGTGCTATTATAACAATGCTGATGAAGTGGAACTATTCATTAATGGAAAATCACAAGGGATACGCAAGAAAGAGAACGAGCATCAGTATCATGTTTCATGGTCTACTGTGTTCGAACCTGGTGAAGTTTGTGCGGTAGCACGTAAGAACGGTAAAGAGATAGCTCGACAGATCATCAAAACTGCTGGAGCACCCGACCATATCCGACTGACATCCGACCGTACATCACTTAGGGCAGATGGAACGAGTTTGGCTTTCGTTACCGTAGAAGTGGTGGATAAAGACGGAAATGTTTGTCCCAATGCCGATAATCATATATTCTTTGATGTGGACGGACAGGCAGAGATTGCAGGTGTTGATAATGGAAGCCAGTTCTCTATGGAACGATTTAAAGCTGATAACCGCAAGGCGTTCTTTGGTAAATGTCTTGTCGTATTGCAGTCGACAAAAACAGTCGGCACGATTACATTGAAAGCAAAGAGTGCCAATCTGAAAGCAGGAGAAATATTACTAACAAATAAATAAGAGAACGAATACCAAGCCATGAAGAAAACAATATTATTCTCATTGTTGATTGCAGCTTGCTGCGATATGAATGCACAGATACAGACCAACAACGGTGTACAGTATCTGATGTCACAACCCAAAGATATGAGTACAGACTTCTGTGATTTGTCAAATACCTATTTCTTTGCAGACAGTCTTGCCCAATATAATGCTTCCACAGGACAGGGAAAAGTTCAATGGAAACGTTATCGCCTAGCTCCGCGCCAAGCATTTAATACGAATGTATATTGGCCTCAACGCCTGAGAATGCTTGATTTCCCAGAGACAGCTTACGACAACGACCCTGAACTGAAGTTCTCGATACAATTCGTGTCACCACGAACGGTTCGTATCAAGATGCTTACAACAGCTATAGAACCGAAAAATGATGATGCACAGGATATCATGTTGAACGGGGTACCCAAGACTGACAATACATGGCGGATGACACAGACTGCCAAATCAATCGTTTACAGTAGTGAATACGGAACAATAGAAATACAGAAATATCCGTGGCGTATCATATTAAGAGATAAAAAGGGCAAAATATTGACACAGACACGCACTATCGGTGATAACGATTCCACGCAGGTTAAGATATTGCCGTTCAATTTTATCAAGAGAGGTTCAGACAATTCACGCAGTATCAATCCCGTGTTCTCTTTCGCTCCAGAAGAAAGAATATATGGATGTGGCGAATCGTTCACATCACTTAATAAGGCAGGACAGAAAGTGTTGTTATATGTCACCGATCCGCAAGGACCGGAAACCGAAGGACAATACAAACCGGTACCGTTCTATTTCAGTAATAGAGGATATGGAATTTTTATGCACACATCTGCACCTGTAACTTGTGATTTCGGTAAAACATATATCGGGACGCAAAATCTGTATATGGGTGATGAAAACATGGATTATTTTGTGTTCTTCGGTGAACCGAAGGAGATACTTAATGAGTATACAGATATCACAGGTAAGAGTCCGATGCTGCCATTATGGACATTCGGTACGTGGATGAGTCGAATCACATACTTCTCACAGAAAGAAGGACTGGATATCGCCAAGAATCTCCGTTCACATCAGATTCCTGCAGATGTAATTCATTTCGATACGGGATGGTTCGGCACCGACTGGCAGTGTGATTATCAGTTTGCCAAAGACCGTTTTCCTAATCCCGTAGCGATGCTCAAGCAGATGAAGGAAATGGGGTTCCATGTAGACTTGTGGCAGTTGCCATATTTCACACCGAAGAATAAATTTTTCAAGGAGTTGATAGATAACAATATGCAAGTGAAGAATGCAGCAGGAGGGATGCCTTATGAAGATGCTGTGCTCGACTTGTCCAATCCGTCGACTGTAAAATGGTATCAGGATAAAATAGCCGGACTTGTGAAACAGGGTGTGGATGCGATAAAATGCGATTTCGGCGAAGCTGCTCCATATAATGGTGTCTATTACAGTGGCAAAGGTGGGTTGTACGAACATAACCTATACCCTTTGAGATACAACAAGGCTTTATGGGAAGCTGTAAAGCAGAATGCTGGTGACGGTGTCATCTGGGCTCGCAGTGCCTGGGCCGGTTCCCAACGCTATCCGTTACATTGGGGAGGCGATGCTTCCACCACCAATACAGGTATGATAGGTGACTTGAGAGGTGGCTTGAGTTTCGGACTCAGTGGATTCTCTTTCTGGAGTCACGATATGGGAGGCTTTGTTACAGCGTCCCCCGAAGATATATACCGCAGATGGTTACCATTTGGATTTCTTTCATCCCATACCCGCGCACATGGAGCGCCTCCTACAGAACCGTGGCTGATAAGTGAAAGTTTTACCGATGCCTTCCGTGATTGTGCAGAAATGAAATATAAGTTGATGCCTTACGTCTATGCGCAGGCGAAAGACTGTACCGAAAAAGGATTACCGATGGTCCGTGCTCTCTTTGTGGAATATCCTGATGATCCAGGCGCATGGCTTGTAGAAGATGAATACCTTTTCGGCAGTCAGATATTGGTAGCTCCATTGCTGGAAAGCGGAGATTGCCGTAGTTGTTATCTTCCAAAAGGGAAATGGATAGATTATCAGAACGGAGTGGTATATGAAGGAGGATATCAGACTATAAAAGTAGGAAAGATACCCGCTGTGATTCTGGTCAGAGACGGCAGTTTGATACCACATGCACCATTGGCACAACGAACAGACAAGATAGACTGGAACAAAGTGGATATGAAAGAATATAAAGCCGATGCCAAAACATGCACCGGATTATTGTACAAACCTGGCGACAAATCGATACAAGTTATTACAAGATAATTATTTGTATGTTTTATAACATACATTTTTAAAGAAAATCACGGAAAAATATTGTTTTTTGATATTTTTTTCGTGATTTTTGATAAATATATAAAAACTTTGCTTACTTTTGTACCCTAGAACTAATCGAAACAAATTACTATTAATAACAACCTAAAATTATGAACATGAAGATTAAAAGAATCTTTTTAGTCATGCTACTTTGTACGCTATGGCTAACTGGCTTTGCCCAGAAAGTGATTAAAGGTACCGTTAAGGACTCGTCTGGTGAACCTTTAATTGGTGCAACTGTTTCATTAGGTGGTGGACAGGGAACCGTTACAGATATGGACGGTAACTTCTCTCTCTCTAATGTAAATTCCAATTCGGTAATGACCATTTCTTATGTTGGATGTAAAAACCAACAGGTAAAAGTCGGCAATAAAACAGACTTCAATGTCATACTGCAATCGACAGACAAGTCTCTTGATGAAGTCGTTGTAATCGGTTATGGAACTATGAAAAAACGTGATTTAACAGGTTCTGTAGCTACCATCAACAATGAAAAACTAACCCAATATCCGGTTGCTGACGTTTCACAGGCTTTGCAGGGTAAACTTCCTGGTGTGTCTGTCACATCTCAGGATGGTCGTCCAGGCGCCAATGTCAGTGTACGCGTCCGTGGAGGTGGTTCTATTTCTCAAAGCAACGACCCGCTGTTTATCGTTGATGGAATACCGGTAAGCAGTATATCAGATATACCTGCAGAACAGATAGAAACGATTGATGTACTGAAAGATGCTTCTTCAACTGCAATCTATGGTGCCCGTGGTGCCAATGGTGTTATTCTTGTAACGACAAAAGGTACAAAAGGCGTTGATAAGGTAAAAGTATCTTATAGCGGATACATGCAGGTCAAATCAGCTGCAAAGACACTGAAAGGTGAAAGTGCACAGGATTATGTATATGATTTGTGGGCTTATGGTACGGCTCTTTCTACCGTATCAGGTACCTTCGGTGACGCAGTGGCAAGATGTTTCGGCTTGGGTAGCACTTATGGTAATCATTATTCTGAATATGCCAATGCTTCTACTCACGACTGGACAGACGACTTGCTCAGAACTACAACATCATGGAATCACAACCTCTCAATTTCAGGAGGTACTGATAAGACACAAGTGTTGTTTAATGTCAACTATCTGGATGACAAGGGTATTAAGGAAAAATCAGGTTACAGCCGTTGGAATGCTGACTTGAAATTAAAACAGAAAATTCTCAAGAATCTTACTTTTGATGCCGATATCAGATACAGTGAATCTAAAATAGAAGGATCTGACGGTGTCTATAATGGTAGAGGATCTGCATTGTCTTATGCTTATGCTTTCTGTCCTATAGATAATTTCCTTGGCGACGGTGATTATAACACCGGTTTCGGTAATGGTGGTGGTAACTTGATGAATACATCGTTAAGTCCAGTTGCTGTTAATAATGACATTACAAGTATTACCAATAGACAGCACCTGAGAGGTACATTCTCTTTGACATGGGAAATCATTAAGGGTCTTACAGCTAAAACAGAATTAGGACTCGGTCGTGGTTGGAGCAAAGGTAAATATTGGGATGGTGGACTTGTTTCCGACTGGACCAAAGGTTACACTTATGCAAAAATGTCTTTAGGTGACAGTTGGGATGTCGTTTCCACTACTACTTTGAATTATATTGTTCAAGGCCTAAACAAACAACATAGCTTGTCTTTCCTTTTGGGTAATGAACTTCTAGCGTCAAAGTCAAATTCAGAGACAATGGTCGGAGCTAACTATCCTAGTACATTTACAATGGATCAGGCTTTCGGTATGATTGGCATGTATGCAAAGAATGATCAATATACATACTTTAATAATTCAGTAGGTATCCCTAGTAAGACGAAGTCTTTCTTCGGTCGTGTTAATTATTCATTCCTTGACAGATATCTCTTTACAGCTACATTACGTGCCGATGGTTCTTCCAAGTTCGCGCCTAATCATCAATGGGGATACTTCCCAGCTGCCGCTGTAGCATGGCGTATCATCGACGAACCGTTCATGAAGTCAACAACTAATTGGTTGAGCAATTTGAAATTGCGTCTCTCTTATGGTGAGGCAGGTTCTGATAATATCAGTTCAAGTCTTTGGCAGGAAACTTATGATGCTGAAGAGAAGGTCGTAGACGGTGAAACAGGATTGGTATTCTCTTCTACAGGACTGAAATCGAACCCTGATCTGAAATGGGAAACTACCGTTTCTAGAAATATCGGTCTTGACTTCGGATTGTTCAACAACCGTTTGTCTGGAACTGTTGATTTGTATTGGAATTACACAAAGAACTTGTTGATGAAGATTCCTATTGATGCAACAACAGGATATTCTTATCAGTATCAGAATATCGGTAAGACATCTAATAAGGGTGTCGAGGTAGCTTTGAATTATGATATCATCCGTACCAAAGACTTCTCTTTGAGTGTTTCAGGTACATACAACTATAATAAGAACAATATCGACGAACTGTCTGATGCTGTTACAGGACAATATTCTTCTAAATGGGCTTCTTCAGCCACACAACCAACGTATGACTATGCATTCCGCGTAGGTTCACCGGTTGGAGTGATCCGTGGATATAAATGTGATGGGTTCTATACAACAAGCGATTTTAATTATGATTCTTCAACAGGCACATATACTCTGAAAAGCGGTGTAGCAGATGAAGGAACATTCATGGGCACATATTATGGTCGTAAGAATTTCACTGTAAAGAAGACAGATGCAAACGGCAATACGGTAGATGCAAACGCTTTCCCAGGTGCTGTTAAGATACATGACGAGAACGGTGACGGTACTATCGATGAGAATGATATCACTGACTTAGGTACAGTAACGCCACCTCATACAGGAGGTTTCAATATCAATGCCACATATAAAGGTTTCGACTTTACAGCCGGCTTCGCATATTCGTTCGGAGGACATGTATATAACGCTACAGCATTATCATCGTTGTATGGTAATAAAGATAACTCATTCGGTTCTAACCGTTTGTCTTTGGCCACAAGTTGTTATAAGATATATGGCGTCAATTCAACTGGCGATCTGTATGCACTGACAACTCCTGAAGAACTTGATGCAGCCAATGCAGGCGCAGAATACTGGTTGCCCTATTATGAAAATGGTGTAACACTGTCTACCTTTGTGGAAAAATCGGATTATCTTCGTCTGAACTCAATAACATTGGGATATACATTGCCAAAGTCATTAACAATGAAAATCGGTGTCGAAAGATGTCGTTTATATGCTACAGCAACAAACGTATTCTGTATAACAGGTTATTCAGGCTTAGATCCTGAGGTTAGTTCTAAGGAAGACATGAACTCTTCAGATTATCCTACAGTAGGATTGGATTTCGGTTCTTATCCTCGCTCTCGTACATTTACATTTGGTATAAATCTTGACTTTTAAAGCAAATAGACATGAAAACAAATATATTATATTCAATATTGGGTGTAGCTCTCATTGCTATGAGTACATCGTGTAAAGACTATTTGGATACGTCTTCACCTTCTACAGCCACACCCGACTTCGTATATTCGAACCCTAGAACAGCAAAGTTGGCATTGGATGCCGCTTATGAATTATGGAGAGCCAGCGGTTCTGTTCACTCTAACGGAACGTTCTATGATGTAGTAATCGGTGGTTCTGATTCAGAACGCCATCCAGAAGCTTGGAATGCACAGGCTGCCCGTCAAGTTCCTGAAAATCTTTATCCAGATGGAACAAGTGCATACGGTATAGACGTTGATGGAAACTTTAAGACTGCTTACAACAATCTTTATTCTATCATTTCTACATGTAATACTCTTATCAATCAGTTTGAAGCAACAGAGGCGTATAAGGAATATATGTCATCTGGTTCAGCCAGTGAAATGTCTAACTTATACGGTCAGGCTATCGCTTTAAGGGCAACAATGTATTTCGAACTCTGCCGTTTCTTCGGTGATGTTCCTTATACCACTGTTACAGGGCAGACTGCTACAAGTCAGGCTCCGCGCGACTCTATATATGAATGTCTACTTAGTGACTTGGAACGTGTTGAACCGTACATGTACACTGTCACAACCACAACAAAGAATCAGATGACACGTAATTATGTGGATGGACTTATCGGTCGTATCTGTCTTTATGCAGGTGGATATGCGACAAGAAGAACAGACTTAGGTTCTAATTTCTACAAAGATAAAGATGGTAATGTTCTTTCTTTTGATAATATGTATACTTCTACAACCACACAGAGTACCTATGGACGTAGGACAGACTATGCAAAATTCTATGTTACTGCAGCTACATATTTGCAGAAATGCTATGATAATCCAGGCGGCGCATCATTGTGCGTATCAGACCCGAGAAGTGGTGTTTGTTCAGGTAATCCATATCAGTATGTATTCCAGGAGATGATGGTCGATAATGCCTCAAGTGAAACATATTCACCCGAGAGCGTATATGAAATATCTGAAACTCAAGGTGTGCAGACAGAACGTCCTTATGCTTTTGGTCGCCCGTCAAGTGGTGGTTCGAGCAACGGATATCCATGTAAGAGTTATGGTCAAAGCCGTTTCAATCCAGTATACTATTATGGTGATTTTGATCCTAATGATATGCGCCGTGATGTTACGTGTACCGTTACAGGTAGTACAGGTAAAGGTGTGGAAAAGTTAATTACATTCAAACCAGGCAGTAAATCCGATGGTGGTGGTATTGTATTAAACAAATGGGATGAAAACAGAATGACTTATCCATATACGACAAAACAACGTCAGTCGGGTATCAACGATCCTTATATGCGTTTCTCTGATATCATCTTGATGCTAGCGGAGGTTTATGCTGAAAGCGGGACATCTGTTTACAATGAAGCTTCTGCAAAACAGTATCTGACTTTAGTCCACAATCGTGCGTTTAAGACAGCAGCATTAGCCAATGTTGACGGCTTTATCACATCATGCGGTAGTTTAAAGAAAGCCATTGCCCAGGAACGTAAACTTGAATTCGGAGGTGAAGGATTGCGTAGATACGACCTCATCAGAACTGGTATGTTGCCAACAGCTATCAGTGAGTTCCATACACAGACTGCAGCTATGCTTAACGGTCTGAAAACGAACGGATACTATACATTCCCTAACGGAAACCAAATATCATTATATGTATGGACCAAATTGGTTGACGAGAAGACATCCAAGGGATATCGCCTTACAGGTCAGTGCACCGACACAACAGACCCGGTTTTGTTCCCGGGATGGAGAGGCCAGAATGATAATTGGGATTCTTATTCATCTGCATTAGCTACAACTACAAAGACGAACCTTGCTATCAAAGGTCTATTCAACTATATAGACCCTAGTGGTTCTGAGGCTGCAGCTCTTGAGGCAGATGGTTATACAAAGACCGAGTGGGGTAAGACATTGTTAAGTTATCCGGTTGACTATAATACATACGTATTGAGTGGATTCAAAGAAGGTGAACCTCCTATTTATCTTGTACCAATGGCTTCTGAGACTCTGACGACATCAGGATTTACAAATGGTTATGGATTCAATCAGAAATAGTATCTGAATATATATCTATCAGAAATTGGGAATACGTGTAGTGTTCCCAATTTTTTTGCCCGTCGTGCGAGAAAATTTGCGCTGAAGGGAAATTAATTTTCCTTGAAGAATAAAAAAATTCCCTTCAAGAGAAATTCTTGCACAGAGTAATGTGCTTTTACTTACTTATTTTCTGCCAAACAATATGTATGTTTTGTGATAAAAAAATTGCACAATCGTTTGCATGACGAGACTGTGCGTTTTTACACAAACCAATTGTTTTTTATTCCAATTTTTCTTATATTTGCAAAATAAGATATAAAAGTTACGTTGATTAATTTAGAATTGGTTTATATGTTACGAGGGATAATACTCGGCCCCGGTGAATAAATTCATCGGGGTTTTTTGATTATAATCACATATCTTTATCTAATCTGTCACGCCATAAATATTTGCGTGTCTCATGTACGATAATATTGCTCAGGAATAAGAGGGACAATAAGTTTGGTATTGCCATCAGGGCATTCATACAGTCGGCTATATTCCAAACTGTTGTGAGACTTATGATACTACCGATGAATACAGCTGCAATGTATAACAATCGGTAATAGAATGTCCATTTCTTGCCTTTCAGATATTCTACGGCACGTTCACCGTAATAACTCCAACCTAATATGGTACTGAATGCAAAGGTGAGCAGTCCGAAACTCAACAGTGGCGCACCGATGTATGGAATCTTTCCAAATGCCTGCTTGGTCAGTACGGCACCGTCTGTATAACTGATGTCCGGATATGCGATGACACTACTGACAATGACTAGTCCTGTCAGAGCACAGATGACAACGGTATCCCAAAACGTACCGGTAGATGAAACCAATGCCTGTCTTACAGGATTGCGTGTCTGAGCGGCAGCAGCCACAATAGGTGCCGAACCCAGTCCTGACTCATTAGAGAATAGTCCTCTGGCAATACCAAATCGGGCGGCCATCATAACGGACGTACCTACAAAACCGCCGCCTGCAGCCTGTGGACTGAATGCCGACTCGCAGATCAGTCGAAGGGCAGGCCAAACGTATGCCCCGTTGATGAAAAGTATTACGATGCATCCGATAGCATATAGTAAAGCCATGAAAGGAACAAGCATCTCGCACACTTTTGCTATACTTTTCACACCTCCTAAGATTACAGCAGCAGTAAGGGCACACAATACGGCTCCGGTAATATAAGGTGATATATGATATGTTTCCTTTGTTAAGGTGGCAATAGCGTTGGCTTGAACCGTATTGCCGATACCGAAGGATGCACACGCTGTGAAGATGGCGAAAAGAATGGCCATCCATTTCCAGTGAAGTCCCTTTTCGAGTGCATACATAGGACCGCCAAGCATTTTTCCGTGCTTGGTTTTTACTCTATACTTAATAGCCAACAAGCCTTCGGCATATTTTGTAGAGATACCGAAAACACCGGTTAGCCAGCACCACAGTACGGCACCGGGACCTCCAAGCGCCACCGCTGTGGCCACACCTATAATATTACCTGTGCCGATTGTTGCAGCAAGAGCCGTGGCTAGTGCACCGAATTGCGATACATCGCCGGAAGAACCCTTGTCTTTCTTGACAGACAGTTTGATTGCTGTCCACAGTTTACGTTGTGGAAATTTCAGTCGGATTGTAAGAAATATGTGAGTACCTAACAGGAGGATAATCATTGGCCATCCCCATAGAAAACCGCTTAGTTGAGAAAAAAAGTCATTAATAAAGTCCATGTGTCGTTATTTATCATCAAAATTGATTTTTATATTATTATACCCCATACTTTTAAACAGATTTGTAAACTGTTTATAGGCATTGTTTCTGGCACTTTGTACATTTGCCTTTGTAAGGCATCTCGTCTTCATCAGCATATATGCCCTGTCGTACATCTTCTGTTTGTCGGTTTCGCTCCACCTCCCACTTTCAAAAAATGAAGTGGTACGGGCTTCATCTATAAAATCATTATCGAGTAATGTAATCTCGGGTAATGAAACATAGATAACACTATCAGCTTTCTTTATCCAATGTGGTTGCACGTTGTGCATATTCACACCCAGACGTATTGTGCCATAATATATTCTGACGAGTTCGTCATCACTGAAAAAACCTTTTCTTATAGTGTCAACCATTTCTTCATCATTCACAGACAAAAATTCCCATTCACCTATGTCTTTGATAGACGCTATCTGTTCTGGAGTAATATCTATGGCCTTATCAGTACTGATATCAATATTGTTACTGTGTGAACAACAGACAATATACACCAATATGATGATCACAATAACAAGTATTGCGACAAGAGTCATCCATCTCAGAGTACTAATCTTTGGTATTCGCATTTTCTATTGTTGTTTTATCCAGTAATTCAGGCAAGTCACTAATCTTAAAGTTCTTCCGGAATGTGATAGTAATATTCTGTTCCTTGTATCCCAGACTTTGACATAAGGGTATAAGAATCTTGGCAGCGTTATCACGTGCCAGTTCGATAATGCCGAGCTCGGGGATACTCTGAATGATAGATGCGCGTCCCTGCTTTTCATATTCTGTCATTTCCTCATCAGAGAAATTGCTTCTCGTCAGTGCCACATACTTCTTGATGTCCTTATGGTCTATCTTGCTACTTGTCATGGTTACCTTAGGGTCGGGAAGGATAATCTCTATTTTTTCACCATTCTTTTTTACATTCTTATCAGAGAAGTCTTTGAAGTTGATATAAGCTTTGAGAGTCGCATTTATCGGTATTGCTATCTTTCTGTTTCCAAGAGGTAAGTTGAGACTGAAATCACGACTAAGAAAAGACCCTTGCAGTTTCATGACGTCATTATGAGTTATGATTTTGTGGATATGATATTCAGCCGTATATAGTTTGGAGCATTTTTGTATCTGCATGATCATCATAGGTATCGTATCCAAGTGCTGATTATTGATATTTCCTGAAGTCTTTTTCTCAGAACATGAGAAAAAGATTAATACAATCATGTTAAAACATAATAATGCCTTCTTCATTTTGTTGAAATATTTTTGGCAAAGGTAGTAAAAAAAAGCCGTTTTGCTGATTTCTAATTCGTTTTTTTCACTTTAAGTTAAACTTTATCCTGATATTTGCGTCATATTGATAGTTGAAACAAAAAAAAACAGAAACATATACAACAACTTAAAATTAAACAAGATGAAAAAGATTTTTATGGCTATCGCAGCCGCGTTAATGATTACAACAGCAGTAAATGCTCAAGAAGGAAACAACAGTAGTGAACAACCAAAGAAATTCGACAAGACTGAGATGATTCAGAAACGTACGGATAAAATGGTGAAGGAGTTCGGACTGAATAACGAACAGGCGAAACAATTGTTGGCACTCAACACTACTTATGCAGACAAGATGGGAGGCCATAAGATGGGACGCCCGGGTGGACGCCCAGGATTCGGACATGGACCTCAGATGAAAGACGGTAATTTCAAACCGGATTCTACAATGTCCCGCAAACGTCCTGAACTGACTGATGAACAGAAGACTGAAATGAAAAAACAGAGAGCTGAAATGGAAGCCAACCGTGCAGCTTATGAAACAGAACTTCAGAAAATAATGACTCCTGACCAATTCAAAACCTACCAGTCGGAACAGGCCAAACGCCAACAGGGACCTGGTCCGCGTATGGATAAAGATAACAACTCAAAACAAGACTAGAAATAGGTATTACGTAAAAAGAAAAGTATCTGAGATAACGCATTTAGCCATCCTGAAAAGGGTGGCTATTTTGTCTTGTATAATTATTGTATTACTTTTTTATGCGAAAATGTTGTCTTGTCGATAATTTTTTCTTAAATTTGTAGCCCAATCCAAACAATAGTTATGAACAAAAAGACAAAAGTGTTAAGTCTGCTTGTATTTGGCACATTATTGTTGACCTCATGCGGCGGTAAAAAAGATAATGGCGACATTATTGCTCCTAAACCTGTAGAGAAGCATTCGGATGCGATTCTTTCCATGCAAAACTATCATAATACATCCACTCAAAATTGGGGCGGAAATACGTATAGTATAACTGTCACCAGAACTGTCGACCGCAGCCTACCTGTAACGGAAGATGAAAACGGACAGAAGTATTATGACAATAAAATCAACTTGCTCGTCAAGCGTAGTGACGGTTCCGTCTTTTTGGAGAAAATATTTTCAAAATCTGATTTTTCTGAATATATTACAGGTGATTATGGTAAGAAGGGTGCATTGCTGGGTGTGGTGTTTGATAAGATAGATGGCGGTAATCTTAAATTTGGTGCAAGCATCGGTTCACCTGATAAGACAAGTGACGAGTATATCCCATTTGTCGTTACAATATCAAGAAGCGGTTCAGTCTCCATATCGAAGGATACGCAGATGGATACTGGAAGTGATGTGGCTCCGCAGGATGAACAAGACGATTCGAATTGACACTAACTAACGTTTCGCTTTCAATAGGGATTCCCAATGATCCCTAAAGTCGGTCATCTTGTCAAAGATAAGATTGGCACCTTCATTTGCCAACATTTTATCGGACAGGGGACCAGTATTGACAGCAACCGTGAAAATCTTTGCAGCTACGCCGGCTTGTACACCGAGAGGAGCATTCTCTACAACAATACCTTCGTAGGGCTGGATGTCCGCTTTTGACAAACCTTGAAGATAGGGTTCGGGATTCGGCTTTCCTCTGCTGACATCAAAACTAGTCACCATCAGGTCTTCACTGATAAGTCCGGGGAATTCCACTTCTAATTTACTCAGTAAGGATTTCTGTCCACTTCCTGTTACCACCACTATCTTGAGTCCGGCATCCTTTATCTTATGCATCAGTTGTTCTACGCCATCCATTTTTTTCGCTTTGGGACAAGTCCTGAAATAATGGCATTTTTCTTTGTAGATTTCATCAGCTTCCTCATCGGTAAGAGTCCTATTCCATTGACGGCTGCCAATTACCTTGATAGTCTCAACACCTCTCATCCCCTCATATTCATAAGCTTCTTCTGGTGCCATCTTCAGTCCGAATTTAGCCATGGAATGATGCCAGCTCTGAGCATGGTTAGGCATGGAATCGTATAGGACACCATCCATATCAAACAAGACCGCCTTGGGATTGAAACATGTAAATCCCGTTTTATCAAGATATTTTTTAATAATTTCCTCGTACATAAAGTAACTGTCTTTTTTCAGACTGCGAAGTTAACTATTTTATTCCACTCAACCTAAAAAGAAGTTGAATAAGTGGCTAATTTAATAAAAAATCACTACCTTTGCAGCAGATTTCTAACTAAGGTATTAATAAAGAGTATTCATTATCTAATTTTCTTATGAGTTTAAACATTGAAAAAGGTAACAAAAAGCGTGTCGTTATCGTGGGTGGAGGATTTGGTGGACTGAAATTGGCAACCCGTCTTCGTCATTCAGGTATGCAGATTGTCTTGATAGACAAAAATAATTTTCATCAGTTTCCACCTCTAATTTATCAAGTGGCATCAGCAGGTATGGAACCGAGTTCTATCTCATTCCCTTTCAGAAAGATTTTTCAGAATCGTAACGACTTTTATTTCCGTATGGCTGAAGTGAGAGCCGTTTTCCCTGACAAAAAATTGATTCAGACATCTATCGGTAAAGTAGAATATGATTACTTGGTCTTTGCAGCTGGAGCAACCACCAACTTTTATGGCAATAAACATATAGAGGAAGAGGCAATGCCGATGAAAAATGTGGCTGAGGCTATGGGCTTGCAGAATGCTATCCTCTCCAATCTTGAACGTTCTATCACAAGTGCTAGCGAAGTGGAACGTCAGGAACTTCTCAATGTCGTTATTGTAGGCGGTGGTGCTACAGGTGTAGAGGTAGCAGGTGTACTTTCAGAGATGAAACGTACTATTTTGCCTCACGATTATCCTGATTTGGACCGCAGTCTGATGAATATATACCTTATTGAGGCAGGTAACCGTCTGCTTTCGGCTATGTCTTCCGAATCATCAGCCAAAGCGGAAGAGTTTTTGCGTAAAATGGGTGTGAATATATTACTAAATAAGATGGTTACCGACTATCGTGACCATAAGGTGGTGTTGGCTGATGGCAGTGAGATCGCTACCCGTACCTTTATATGGGTCAGTGGTATTGCCGGTGTGCAGATAGGTAATATGGATAAGTCGTTCCTCGGTAGGGGTGGACGTATCAAGGTTGATGAATATAATCGTGTACCCGGTATGGAAAATGTGTTTGCTATCGGCGACCAATGTATCATGACCGGTGATAAGAATTATCCTAATGGTCACCCGCAGTTGGCTCAGGTATCTATTCAGCAAGGTAAGTTGCTCTCCAAAAATCTCCGCCGTCTAGTCAAGGGCAAAAGTCTAAAACCATTCTCATACAAAAATCTCGGTTCTATGGCGACTATCGGTAGGAACAAGGCTGTGGCAGAGTTCAGCAAAATCAAGATGCAGGGCTTTGTTGCTTGGATGTTGTGGCTTGTAGTGCATCTGCGTTCTATTCTGGGTGTGCGCAACAAAGTCATTGTGCTGCTCAACTGGATATGGAACTACTTCAATTACAATCAGTCTCTCCGTATGATTTTCTATCCCGAAAAGGCCAAGGAAGTGCGTGAACGTGAAGCGCGCGAGGCTGTCACCCATTTGGGTGAAGACTTGTTGCAGGATCAAAATGATTGATTATATAGTAATGAATGAAATAAAAAAGGTCGGAATCCAGATAATTGAATTCCGACCTTTTTATATAGCCTTAATATTTAAGCCTCTTGATTAAGACGTTCTTTAATAGCCTTACTGTCTGCCTCATAACCTGGTTTGTCAAGTAGGGCAAACATGTTTTTCTTATACGCTTCTACACCTGGTTGATTGAAAGGATTCACGCCAAGGATGTTACCGCTGATGCCGCATGCTATTTCGAAGAAATAAATCAATTGACCGATATAATATTCATTTAGTTTAGGAACAGAAATGCGGATGTTAGGTACACCACCATCGACATGAGCGAGACGGGTACCCAGTTCTGCCATTTTGTTAACCTCGTCAACACGTTTACCTGCAAGGAAGTTTAAACCGTCAAGATTCTCTTCATCGTTAGGGAACAGAAGTTTTTCGTTAGTTTCTTCTACACTGATAACTGTCTCATAGATAGTACGCTCACCCTGTTGAATCCACTGTCCCATGGAGTGAAGATCAGTAGTGAAATCACAGGAAGCAGGGAATATTCCTTTATTATCTTTACCCTCACTTTCACCATACAACTGCTTCCACCACTCACTGAAGAAGTGAAGTTTAGGTTGGAAGTTAACCATAATCTCAATCTTTTTTCCAGCTTGTGAATACAGACCGTTACGAACAGCAGCATAGATGGCTGCCGGATTCTCTGCAAAAGGAACATTTTTACCGCAAGCCTTCTCCATTTCGGCAGCACCTGCAACAAGATGAATGAGGTCGAAACCTGCGCAAGCTATAGGAAGCAGACCGACAGGAGTAAGAACGGAGAAACGTCCACCGACATTGTCTGGGATAATGAATGTGGTATATCCTTCTTTGTCAGCAGCTGCACGGGCTGCACCTTTCTTCGCATCAGTTACAGCTACGATAACCTTTTTTGCCTCTTCTTTTCCTCGCTGGGACTCACATTGTTTTTTGAGAAGACGGAACGTAAGGGCTGTTTCTGTGGTCGTACCTGATTTTGATATATTGATCACACCAAATTTCTTGTTAGCGAGATAAGTGGTGAGTTCGGCAAGATAGTCCTCACCGATATTATTACCTGCAAATACGATAGTAGGGTTCTTCTTGTCTGCTACAAGCCAGGAGAATGCGTTACCTAATGCCTCTATCACGGCACGGGCACCAAGATAACTGCCACCGATACCTGCAACGACAATCACTTCGCAGTTGGCGCGTAGAACATCGGCACAATCCTGTATCTCTTTGATGAAGGCAGGAGTGATACTAGATGGCAAATGAAGCCATCCCAGAAAATCATTGCCAGGACAAGTACCATTCTCAAGAGCCTCTTGAGCGGCTTTTACCTGTGGTTCATACGCTTTGATTGCGCCCTCATTAAGAAATTGGGCGGCTTTAGTAATGTCTAAGCTGATACTTTTCATAATCATTCTATGTTTTAATAATGAATTCTATCTAAATGAGTCTGTCAAAAGTTTGATTTCTACTTGTGGTGATATGCGTTCATACAATATATTATATACAGCATCAAGAATGGGCATGTTGACATGACAATGACGATTGATTTCCTTCATACATTTCGTTCCAAAGAAACCCTCGGCAATCATTTCCATTTCTATTTGCGCACTCTTCACACTGTATCCCTTTCCGATCATCGTACCGAAGACACGGTTGCGTGAGAAATTGGAATATCCTGTTACAAGCAAATCTCCCAGATACACGGAATCGTCAACATTACGGTCAATGGGATGTACTGTTTTAAGAAAACGGGACATTTCCTGAATGGCATTTGACATTAATACAGACTGGAAATTATCACCGTATTTTAGTCCGCTGCATATACCTGCGGCAATCGCATAAACGTTTTTGAGTACAGAAGAATATTCGATGCCTACGACATCACTACTTGTCTTTGTCTTGATGTATTCGCTGGCAAGCACTTCTGTAAAGGCGTGTGCCTTCTCATTGTCAGCGCATCCGACAGTTAGATAAGAAAGGCGTTCGAGAGCCACCTCTTCTGCGTGGGAAGGACCTCCAAGACAAGCAAGATTGTTATAGGGTATATCGTATACCTGATGAAAATATTCACTACACACAAGATTCTCGTCAGGTACAATACCTTTGATAGCGGTGATAATGAATTTTTCCTTGATGCGCGTCTTCAATTTCTTAAGATGATTCTTAAGATATGGTGATGGCGTCACAAATACCAATGTATCATATTTGTCGGCAATATAATTAATGTCGGAAGAGAAGTCTATCTCATTGACATCAAAATGCACTCCTATGAGATAAGCGGGATTATGTCCCAGACGGCGGAAATCTTCGATACGATCATCCCGCCGCATATACCATCCTATCTGATGTGTATGTTGTATTATGATTTTGGCAACAGCCGTAGCCCAGCTGCCTCCACCAATTATTGCTATTTTACCGCAATCAAACACTTCTTCTTTACTAATTAATAATCAGTAATTAATAATTATTTTTTTGCCGTTTCTATCCACGCTGATACTTCTTCAACTTTAGGATTCTCGTAACCCAATTTGTATTTTTTGTTCACTCCGCAGATATCCATCTGGAGTTTCTGTGGATTGACATCTTTAATATCTGAAACCAGATAGTAACCACTCTTGTTGAATACGGCAACCCATTCTTCGGGAACGCCTATTTCTGCCCATTCAGCAATACTGCTTTTGGGAGTCTTTTTCTCAGGGCGCATCTGTGGGAAGAGAAGCACTTCCTGTATAGTAGACTGTCCTGTCATCAGCATGACAAGTCTGTCTATACCGATTCCGATTCCGCTGGTAGGAGGCATTCCGTATTGTAGGGCGCGAAGGAAGTCCTGATCGATGATCATGGCTTCGTCGTCTCCCTTGTCGGCAAGTTTCATCTGTTCTTTAAAACGTTCTTCTTGATCAATAGGGTCATTGAGTTCAGAATAAGCATTAGCAAGCTCCTTGCCGTTAACCATCAGTTCGAAACGTTCTGTAAGTCCTGGTTTAGAACGGTGCATCTTAGTCAGAGGTGACATTTCTACAGGATAATCGATGATAAATGTAGGTTGAATATATGTACCCTCACAGAATTCGCCGAAAATTTCATCGATCAGTTTTCCCTTACCCATAGTGTCATCAATCTCCATATTCAGTTTTTTACAAACTTCGCGAATCTCAGCCTCTTCCATTCCATTGAGATCATACCCGGTTTTCTCTTTGATGGCGTCAAGGATGGGAAGACGACGGAAAGGTGCCTTGAAACTGATGGTCTTGCCATCAAAAACACTTTCATCCTTACCATTGACAGCTATACAGATAGTCTCCAAAAGTTTTTCAGTGAACGACATCATCCAATTATAATCCTTGTATTGAACATATAGTTCCATACACGTGAATTCCGGATTATGGAAACGGTCCATTCCCTCGTTACGGAAATTTTTTCCGATTTCGTAAACTCCCTCAAAACCGCCGACTATCAAACGTTTCAGATAAAGTTCGGTGGCAATACGGAGGTAAAGGTCTATATCCAGGGAATTGTGATGGGTGATAAAAGGACGCGCACTGGCACCACCGGCAATCGACTGTAAGATAGGTGTTTCCACTTCTGTATATCCTGCATCGCTGAAATACTTGCGCATCGTCTCAAGAACCTTGGCACGCTTCAGGAAAGTATCTTTGACACCATCATTGACAATCAGGTCGACATAGCGTTGACGGTAGCGAAGTTCAGGATCGTCAAATTTATCATAAGCTACACCATCCTTATATTTAACGATGGGTAGTGGTTTCAGACTTTTAGACAGCAAAGTAAGGGTCTGGGCGTGTACAGAAATCTCACCGGTCTGTGTTTTGAATACAAAACCCTTTATACCAATGAAATCACCGATATCCAAAAGACGTTTGAAGACATTGTTATATAAATCCTTGTTTTCGTCAGGACAAATGTCATCACGGGTAACATATACTTGAATTCTGCCTTTGGAATCCTGCAATTCAGCAAAGGAAGCCTTACCCATAACACGGCGGCTCATCAACCGTCCTGCAATGCATACCTCCCGCTTTACATCATCCTTGAATTCAGCTTTTATATCTGTAGAAAAAGCATTGGTTGGATACTCTGCTGCAGGGTATGGGTCAATGCCCATATTACGCAGCTCCTGAAGACTTTGGCGTCTTACAATCTCCTGTTCACTTAACTCTAAAACGTTCATCTTTATTGAATATATTCACTTTAGTGGGTGCAAATTTAATAAATAAATCTGAAATCACATCGTATTTTCATTTTTTTATTATACCTTTGTTGCGGATACCCCAAAATATATAATCATAAAATATAAAGAGCTGAAAATGTTAATTATATAAAAAATCGATGAAAACTGTGCTAGTATAAATAAAATTCATTATATTTGTGAATGAAATGTTACGAGGTTAAAAATTAATAACTATAAGTTATGGATTTATATACAAATAAAACAAGAGTCGTAGGGGTGGATATTAGTCTAGAACGTACCACCTTTGCTATTGTGGATGTCAGAGGGCACGTTGTTGCCAGTTCTGAAATCAATACAAGAGATTATCCTGGCATCGAAGGTTTCGTTGCCGCACTTTGTGATGCCATCATTCAATTAGTTGAGGATAATGGCGGAATAGAAACTATAAGATCTGTCGGAATGAGTTGCCCAAGTGGGAACTTTAAGACAGGTAGTATAGAGAATTCACCTAATATGCCATGGAAAGGATCTATACCGATTACTGCAATGATGCGTGATAGGTTGGGTATTGCCGTAGCAATAACAAATGATAGTGTAGCTATAGCTCTTGGTGAATTATCTTTCGGTAGTGCCCACGGCTTGAGTAATTTTGCTATCGTTACGATAGGGCATGGTCTGGGATGTTCTATTTTTAGTGACAAAAAATTGGTTAGCGGAAATAGTGGATTTGCAGGCGAATTAGGTCATACATGTATAAACGTTGAAGGACGGAAATGTGAATGCGGACTGACAGGCTGTCTGGAAACATACGTAGCGGAAAAAGGTATATTACGTACGGCGAAGGAATTGATGCAAGAAAGAGACGAGCCATCCTTGATGCGTGAATATACACCGGCTACTCTGACACCAAAAGAAATTACAGCCTGCTGTAGCCGTGGAGACAAAATGGCACAGGAGGTTTATCGTAAGACCGGTGAAATACTTGGTGTTTCTCTAGCAAATCTGGCAGCTATTCTAGATCCTGAAGCTATAATATTGGCTGGAGGTATAGTGCATGCGGAAAAATGGCTTATAGAACCTACTTATGCTAGTTTCCAGGAACATCTGTTCCATAATATCAGGGGCAAAGTAAGACTGATACGATCCTCTCTGAACGATAAGGAACGCGATGTGTTGGGTGCCAGCGCTTTGGCTTGGAATGTGAAAGAGTATTCTTTATTTAAATAAAAGGAAACAGAACAAGAATTGAACGTAGATAAAATCATTAAAAAATTGGGGGAGACTCCAGATTTATCAAGCGCCCTCGGGATAGAATTTATATCTACTCCCGAGGACGATACTTGTATGGCCCGTATGCATGTCGATTCACGTAACAGACAACCATTCGGCTTTCTGAGCGGTGGGGCGTCTATGGCAATGGCAGAACATTTGGCAGGTGTCGGTTCTTTGGCATTATGTCCGGATAAGATATGTATGGGCATAAATGTAAATGGAGAACATGTGATGGCTGTAACGGAAGGTGAAACGGTTACGGCTATTGCCCGTCTGAAACATAAGGGGTGTACACTTCATGTGTGGAGTGTGGAAATAAAAAACGAAATGGGCTCGCTTGTCTCTTTGATAAATGTTACAAACTATATAATCAATAAACCGAAATAATGTTTTCTTTTGCAATATACCGTCTTCCATACGAGGATTCTTGCACATTATTGATACAAGAGAACGGTGAACCTTCTGAATTGTATTCTTATAATGAACTGAGTGGAAAGGAAGGGTTTGTTATAGCTCCCTTTTCTCTATCCGCCGAAGATCCCATACTATTACTCCATCCTGACCGTAGCGAGAAGATGCTTTTGAAAGATTCTATTTCTGTGATGAATGAAAGTATCTTTGCAGAACGAGATACAGAGAAAGAAAAAGAACGTTACATTATTGATTTTGATAATTTTCATTCGCAAATCAATGAAAATGAATTTTCCAAAATAGTATTGTCGAGATGTTCAATAGAGAATAGCTATGATCCTATATCACCAGAGGATTTGTTTGAAAGAGCTTGCTATCTGTATCCGCGTATGTTTGTGGCATTAGTTCATACAGAACAGAGCGGGACATGGCTTACAGCATCTCCCGAGATATTATTAGAGGGCAGTGAAAGACATTGGCGAACGATTGCCCTTGCGGGGACAATGAAATTAGAAGGACGACAACTCGACTTTGATGAAAAGTCAGAGACAATAAGTAAGGAGACAATAAGTAAGGAGACAATAAGATGGAGTGATAAAGACCGGGAAGAACAACGTTTCGTCGCTGCGTATATTACGGAGTGTCTAGAACAGTATTCGCAGAATGTTGCAGAAGAGGGACCAATAACGGTTCGAGCCGGTAATCTGGTGCATCTTAGAAGTAATTTCGACTTTACTTTACCTAAGACATCTGAACTGGGAGATTTGATCAATACACTTCATCCTACTCCTGCCGTGTGTGGTATACCCAAAGACAAGGCCCGTCGATTTATTATTGATAATGAATATATACCCCGCCACTATTACAGTGGATTTATGGGGCCCTTGTATCCTGAACGTGAAACGCATCTTTATGTGTCGCTAAGATGTATGAAAATAGATGATGCAAAATATGAACTGTATGCAGGAGGGGGACTTATCAGGGAAAGTGAAATGGAATCCGAATGGAAGGAAACCGAATCGAAAATGGAAACAATGAGAAAATGTTTAGTAATAAAGAAAATATAAGTATACTCACGTCACTGCTATGGTTGCACGGAGTAAAGAAAGCGGTTGTATGTCCTGGTTCAAGGAATGCAGCCATAGTACATAATCTGAATGAGAGTACATGGATAAAATGTTATCCGGTTACAGATGAACGCAGTGCCGGATTTTACGCTTTAGGTATGATACAGGCATCGGGTGACCCTGTTGCTGTATGCGTGACATCAGGAACGGCTCTGCTTAACCTCGCGCCTGTCGTTGCAGAGGCGATGTATCAGCATTTGCCGCTTGTCGTGATATCCGCAGATCGTCCGCAGGCGTGGATTGGTCAACAGGATGGACAGACATTGGAACAATCAGGGGCATTGGGCAGATACGTTAAATATAGTGTATCCTTACCTGAACCTCGTGACGATGATGAACATTGGTATTGCAACCGGTTGATTAATGAAGCTCTGATTAATATGCAGAAAGATGGCGGTGGACCAATACATATCAATGTACCTGTCAGTGAACCGTTATTTGAATTCACAGCCGAAGGGCATCCTTTCGAAAGACAGATTTCTTATGTACCCCCAATGATAGATATCGAAAAGGTGTCAAAGAAGATGATAAAAGGTTTCTTTGAAGCGATACGCCCGATGATTGTTATAGGTCAACTCTCATACAGGGATGATGCTGAACCTCTATTAGAGATGTTGGGGCAGTATGCCGTTACGATAAGAGAACCACTATCTCCGTTCGGTATCGTTGTTCCGTTTGACGAAGTGCTACATAAAGTTGGACCCGACCCCGATTATATGCCTGATTTCATTTTATACCTGGGAGGCACATTGGTTAGTAAACGGATTAAAAATTTTTTGCGTAAGGCGATAGATGCGGAATGTTGGACTGTATCCGTAGATGGAGACCTTCATGATACTTTCATGAATCTTACAGGTGCAATACAAGCTGATCCTTATGAGATGCTTAAAATCATGGGAAAGGCCCTGATGGATGGAGGAAGAACGGAGTATATAGAAGATTCAAAGTTGTTGCTGTGCGCATCTCACGACTATAGAATGTTGTGGATAAATGAGTTGGAAAGTGCTACGGACAATGTGCAGAATTATTTACCTGCATACTCGGAAATGATGGCTGTGAAAGAATTTGAACATATATTAGCGAATTGTGTGGAGTATAACTATCAAGTGCATTACGCAAACAGTATGGCAGTGAGGTTAGGGAATATCTATGCAAATCATTATATTTATGTTAACAGAGGTGTCAATGGAATAGAAGGCAGTATGTCTACCGCTGCCGGATTTTCATTGGTGTCAGACGATATTGTGTTTTGTGTGATTGGTGATCTTAGTTTTTTCTATGACCAGAATGCGTTATGGAACCAGAATCTTGGAGCCAACTTCAGAATCCTCTTGCTTAATAATCATGGTGGTGGTATATTCCATCAGTTGAAAGGTATAAAAGACAGCCCTGTATGCAAGACAATGGTCTCTGCCCGTCATGAAGTGAACGCCCGCGGTATATGCGAAGCAAACAATATTGATTATCTTTGTGCGTATGATGGAAACGATATGGAACGGAAAATGTATCATTTTCTGACGACAGAAACAGAACGCCCTTTATTATTTGAAGTATTCACTGATCCTGATGAAGACACCAAAGCGTATGAGAAATACTATCAGCAATTATTAATTAAAGAACTATAATATGGAACAAAGAACTTGGAGAAAGATCAAGGAATTTGAAGAAATCCTGTTTGAAGAATATAAAGGTATCGCTAAAATAACGATAAACCGTCCACAATACCGTAATGCGTTTACTCCCAAAACCACTTGGGAAATGTCACAGGCTTTTTCGTATTGCCGTGAAGCACAAAACATCCGAGTGGTGATACTCACAGGTGCTGGTGACAAGGCATTTTGTTCAGGTGGTGATATGCATGTCAAAGGACGTGGTGGATATGTAGGTGATGATGGTGTACCACGTTTGAGCGTACTGGATGTTCAGATGCAGATACGCCGACTGCCCAAACCGGTCATTGCGATGGTCAACGGCTATGCCATAGGCGGAGGTCATGTACTTCATGTGATGTGCGATCTTACAATAGCCAGTGAAAATGCTATCTTCGGCCAGACGGGACCGAAGGTCGGTTCGTTTGATGCAGGTTTTGGCTCTTCTTATCTTGCCCGTATGGTTGGGCAGAAGAAAGCGCGTGAAATATGGTTCCTCTGCAAACAATATACAGCAAAGGAAGCTGAACAGATGGGAATGGTTAATAAGGTTGTCCCTTTTGACCAATTGGAAGATACTTGTGTGGAATGGGCTGAGATAATGATGGAACGTTCGCCACTCGCTCTTCGTATGATAAAGGCCGGACTGAATGCCGAACTTGACGGACAGGCCGGTATACAGGAACTGGCAGGTGATGCTACGATGCTTTATTATACAATGGATGAGGCCCAGGAGGGCGGTAAGGCTTTCTTAGAGAAACGCAAACCAGACTTTGACAAGTATCCAAAGTTTCCTTGATTCATAAGAATTGAAATAGAGAAAAATTGAAATATCATATTTTTATATCAGAACGGACCCTGCATTTTAAACAGCCGGCAGGTACATCACGTGGGGTATATAAAACGAGGCATAGTTGGTATCTGGAACTTACGTCTGACGAGCATCCGGGGATTAAAGGATTGGGTGAATGTGCCACATTGCCTGATCTTAGTTGCGATGCTATCCCCGAATATGAAAGCATATTGAAAGGTGCTTGTCAGAATTTTGAGGAATCAGGTGAAATTGATTATGACATGCTTCGTCCTTATCCGTCTATCCTGTTCGGATTGGAGTCAGCTCTGGCTCAGTTGAATGCAGGCGGCTCCGCCGCGTTGTTCGATACTCCTTTTTCGCGAGGAAAAGAAGGCATAACAATTAATGGACTCGTGTGGATGGGGTCATTTGATGAGATGTACCTCCGATTAAAAGAAAAACTGAATGCAGGTTTCCATTGCATTAAGTTGAAAATAGGAGCTATCGACTTTGAAAAAGAAATAGAACTGATACGTCATATACGTGAGCATTTCACTAAGCGGCAGATAGAATTGCGTGTAGATGCAAATGGTGGGTTTACACCACAGGATGCCAAGAATAAATTGGAACGACTTGCCATGTATGATATACATTCAATCGAACAACCGATCAAACAGCATCAATGGAATGATATGGCACTGTTATGTAAAGAGTCACCATTGCCAATAGCTCTGGATGAAGAACTAATCGGAGTGAATACATACGCGATGAAATCACGTTTGTTAGATACGATACATCCTGCATATATTATCTTGAAACCATCACTGCATGGTGGTATGTATGGATGTGACGAATGGATAACTTTAGCTCGTGAACGTGGTATCGGTTCGTGGATAACTAGTGCACTAGAGAGTAATATAGGCCTAAATGCTATCGCCCACTATGCGGCAAAGACTTATGGAAATAATATACAGATGCCCCAGGGACTAGGTACAGGACAGCTCTTTACAGATAATATACAGATGTCACTACAGATACGTGGAGATAAATTGTGGTTTGCAGACAAATGACACTAAAAGAATTTCAGAACGAATGGTATAATGCTTCAGATAAAATGCAGGTACATACAAGTGGCTCTACCGGTAAGCCAAAGACTTTGTTGGTAGAAAAATGTAGGATGGAAGCATCTGCGAGGATTACTTGCGATTTCCTTGGATTGAAAGAAGGTGATTCCATCCTTTTGTGTATGCCGTTAGATTATATAGCAGGTAAAATGGTTGTGGTGCGTTCCATCGTTCGTCATTTGCAACTTATAGAAGTTAAACCATCAGGTCGTCCTCTCCAGTTTCTTGATAAAGCTCCTGATTTTGTAGCAATGGTACCAATGCAGGTATATAATAGTATGAAAGAAGAGCAAGACCTTTATATACTCAAAAAAATCAAGAATTTGATTATAGGCGGTGGCGCCATAGAAGATAGCATGTCAGAAAAACTAAAAGAATTTCCTAATGCGGTTTGGAGTACTTACGGTATGACAGAGACTCTTTCTCATATTGCCTTGAGACGTTTGAGTGGTGAAAATGCCAGTGAATGGTACAAACCTTTTCCTTCTGTCAATGTATATCTTAATGATGACGGATGTCTTGTTATTAATGCTCCTGTTGTATGCAGGGAAACCTTAGTGACAAATGATATTGCAGAGATTTCAGAAGATGGAACTATGTTTCGAGTGATAGGTCGTAAGGATAATGTGATAGATTCTGGAGGTATCAAGATACATATAGAGGATGTCGAAAAATCATTAAGGCAATATATACATGTTCCTTATGTCATAACAAAAAAGAAAGATGTTCGATTTGGTGAGATTGTGGTAATGCTTATAGAAAAAGAAGTAGACATAAAAGTAATAAAAAGGATATGCGAACAGATTCTTCCAAAGTATTCTATACCAAAATTGTTTATTCCTATAGATCAAATACCATTAACAGAAACAGGAAAGGTAGCCAGAGCGGAAGCTCAGACGATAGCAGAGAACAATGATGTAATTTCTAATAAGAACCAGTGATAATATGATTATCCTTCTCTGATAAAATCAAGAGCTTCGAATATTTCATCTTTTGTGGCTGTCTGATTAATTTTGATATCACCAATGTTACCAAGCAGAGTAAAGTTGATAATACCAGCTGTATTTTTCTTGTCATGTCTCATCAGTTCCAGCAGTATGTCATAATCATCACATGTAAAATCGAATTTACCATAAGTATCCTTTATAAATCTAACTGTTTGTCTCATCTTATCAGAAGGGAATCCTGTCTTAATTGAACATAGGTATAATTCACATACCAATCCATAAGCTACAGCATAGCCATGTAATATAGGATGTCCTTCTTTCATCGCGAAGGATTCGAAAGCGTGGCCGATTGTATGTCCCAAATTCAAGGCTTTACGTATACCTTTTTCCAAAGGATCCTCTTTCACGATACGCTCCTTTACTTTTACACTGTCTGCGACCATAACCTGCAATTTCATCAAGTCTGGATGAAAGATATCATAGTTGACAAGCTCTGCCCACATATTTTCATTATTGATAAGTCCATGTTTGAGCATTTCAGCATATCCTGAGCGCAGGTTCGTGTCGTCAAGAGATTTCAGAAAATTAGTATTGAGTATAACAAATTTGGAATCATTGAACACACCGATTTCATTCTTCAGCCCGTTATAATTTATACCAGTTTTGCCACCAACGGATGCATCGACCATTGCAAGTAGAGTGGTCGGAATATTGATGAAGTTGATGCCGCGTTTAAAAGTTGATGCCGCAAAACCACCCAGATCTGTAACCATACCTCCACCTAAGTTAATCATTAGAGAATGTCTTGAAGCTCCGCCATTGCTCAGACTAGTCCAAACTTTGCCAAGAGTACCGAAATTCTTTGCTGTATCGGAAACACCTATAATAAGCTTTTCAGCGCCTTTTAAACATTCTATACCTTTCAATAGAGGCATACAAACGTTTGATGTGTTTTCGTCTGTAAGGATAAAAATCTTATCGTGCTCGCATTGGCTGATGGTTTCGGATAAGTCTTTTTTTAAATTGTCTGATATAATGACTCTTTGCTCGTTGTCCATAATATTTTTGTTTGTTGTTGCTTGCAAAATTACGATTTTTAGAAGGTAATACCAAATATTTGAAATTTTATTTAATAAATTAAACCAAAATAATTGTATCTTATTTATTTTATTGTTACTTTTGTATTATATTTTTAATTAATGGAGGTTATAATAAGGAAATGAAAAAGTCAGTTGTTAAGTCAGCAGTCATAGGTGTTATGCTTATGGCATCAGTTAGCGTACAAGCGCAAATTAATCTAGGTAATCTAGGTAAAGTATTAGGCCAGGCAGTCGGTGGCGACATCGCATCTGTCATAACCGGTAGTAACAATGTTACTCAAGAGACGTTGGCAGGGACATGGAGTTACCAGCAGCCATCTGTTATTTTCGAGAGTAGTAATCTGCTGAAGCAGGCTGGTGGTAAGTTGGCTGCTTCTGCCATAGAGAGTAAACTTGCTACACAGTTTGCTAAAGTTGGTATAACAGCGGGTAAGTTTATGATTGCTTTTACTGCTGATGGTACATTTACAACTTATAAGGATGGCAAGACTAGCACATCTGGTACATATTCGTTAGATGGTTCTAAAATAACATTCTCTTATCTGCAAGGCACTGCAAATGTTTCAGGATATGCTCAGATTGATAATGGAAGTTTGTCTTTGACATTTGATAGTTCAAAGTTGTTGGGCGTAATAGGTAAACTGGGTTCCGTTTCAGGAAGTGGAACTCTGGGTACCGTAGCGTCGCTTGCTAAAAGTTTTGATGGTATGAAGAGTGGATTACAGTTCTCTAAGTATGTGGCTCCTGCTGTTACAGCAAAGACAGTAGCCGCAACGAGTAAAACTGTTACTTCTAAGAAGTCTACAAAGAAGTCAACTAAAAAGTCTTCAAAGAAATCTTCTAAAAAGAAATAATTACGATACGTAATTGATCGTTATGCGGAATGACATATTAATATGGCGTTCCGCATTTTTTTGTAAAACTTAAAATGTGTTATGAATTCGTAATTGGTATATTGAATAAGATGGTTATGGGAATAAAATAAGTAAAAAATGTATTTTTGACATTTAATGTTGATTTTAAGGTTAAACTATTTAATTTTTTTTGCGTCCTAAAAATCAGAATAAACAATAAACAGACAATTAATGAAACGAATTATTACACTTATAGTGATTGTTTTAATCTCTACAACTTACGTTCTTGCACAACAACGCAAGATAACTGGTAAAATCATTGATTCAGACACAAAAGAAGCTATTATGCAGACAACTGTCCAACTGCTTAAAAATGATAGTTCTTATGTAGGTGGAGGAGTAACTACAGAGGAAGGCGTGTTCAGCGTTTCCGCTCCGCAGAATGGTAAGTATCTTTTAAAGATATCCAATGTCGGATATCCAACACTTTATAAACGGTTATCAGTGATTGGTGACAAGGACACTAACATGGGTACCATTGTTTATAAAGCTAAGACCATTATGCTTAAAGGTGCTACCGTAACGGCTCATCTTGCCAAAGTACAAGTTCAGAAAGATACATTCGTTTATAATGCTGACGCTTACCGTACACCAGAGGGGTCTGCAATAGAAGAACTTGTCAAGAAACTGCCGGGTGCCCAAGTAGGTGATGATGGCACAATAACTATTAATGGTAAAGAAGTGAAAAAGATTCTTGTTGACGGCAAGGAATTCTTTACGGGTGATACAAAAACCGCAATGAAAAATCTACCAACATCTATGATTGAAAAGATAAAGGCTTATGATGAGAAAAGCGACATGGCTAAGGTAACGGGCATAGATGATGGAAATGAACAGACCGTATTGGATTTTGGTGTAAAGAAAGGTATGAAGAAAGGCTTCTTTGTTAATGCGGATGTTTCTGCTGGTACAAATGATAGGTATTCTGAGAAATTGATGGGTGCCAAGATGGATAATAATATGAGGTATATGGGATTAATGAATGCCAATAATACCAATGATAAGGGATTCCCTGGAGGTGGTCGTGGCGGCAGTTTCGGTGGAAACAATACAGGACTTAATGCTTCAAAGATGTTGGGCCTGAACTTGAATTATGATAACGGTACTACGTTTTCCATTAATGGTGGACTGAGATGGAATCATAGTGACGGAGATCAACAGACCAAAACGTCTTCTGAGAATTTCGTCAATACTACAGGCGCATTTTCAAATAGTTTGTCACAGCAATATTCCCGTGGAAATAATTGGAATTTTAATGCCCGCTTAGAATGGAAACCCGATACGATGACTAATATTTTGTTCCGACCAACTTTCGGCTATTCAACAAGTGACAGTCGAAATGTAAGTAGTTCGGCATCCTATAATGCAGATCCTTATTTATATGTCACAGACCCTTTGTCTGTAGATGCTATAAAACAGTTGGCGAGCGATAGTCTGATGGTGAATACCAAATATAATAATTCGTTAAGTTACAGTGACAGCAAAAAGGTCAATGCTACATTACAGATAAACAGACGACTGAATAATCGCGGACGCAGTATAACACTTGTCGCCGGTGGTGGATATTCATCTTCCAATAGCAAGTCTTTGTCTGCTTCTTCTGTAACATTGTATCAGATAAAGAATGCTTTGGGAACCGACTCCGTATATCAGACAGATAGGTATAATGTGACCCCCACAAAGAACTGGAATTATAGTTTGAAAGGAACATGGAGTGAGCCTCTTGCAAAGTCGGTCTTTTTACAGGCTAGTTATCAGTATCAATATAATTATAGTAAAAGCGACCGTACTACATACGATTTTAGTGATTTAAGTGGAATATCTTTTCAGGATATAGTTCCGTCTTACCGTGGCTGGGATAGTTATTTCAGCAGATTTGTAACATCATCTAATCCGATAGAGAATTATGAGGATGAAAGTCTGAGCCGTTATTCAGAGTATAAAAATTATATTCAGGATATTGAACTTATGTTGAGAGTTATAAAACCTAATTACAATTTCAACATCGGTGTTCAACTGGAACCGCAGAAGACTCATTTTATACAAGATTATCAGAATGTACATTCTGACACAATACGTAATGTGACAAATTTTACTCCGACATTGGATTTCCGTTATAAGTTTTCGGACAGAAGTCAGTTACGTATTAATTACCGTGGCAGTTCATCACAACCGAGTATGACAGACCTTATGGATATAACAGACGACAGTGACCCGTTGAATATTACGAAAGGTAACCCTGGGCTGAAACCGTCCTTTACCAATGAGTTCCGTTTATTTTATAACAATTATATAGTAAACCACCAAAAAAGTATTATGGCGCACATCTCATTTAATACAACACGAAACAGTATAAGTGATGAGGTTACATACAATGCCACGACAGGTGGAAAAATAACGAAACCACAAAATATCAATGGCAATTGGAATGCTTTCGGTATGCTGATGTTTAATTCATCTATTGACAGTGCCGGATACTTTAATGTAAATACGTTCACAACTCTTAATTACAAGAATCAGGTGGCCTATTTGTATCAGCAACAATTGTTGGCATCCACAGAGAATACAACACGTAGCACGTCTGTTTCAGAGCGGTTGTCAGTAAGTTATCGCAATGACTGGATCGAGATTGAACCAAATGGAAGTGTTGATTTTACCCACGCCCGTAATGATTTGCAAAGTACAGGAAATTTGGATACCTGGCAGTTCGCTTATGGAATGAATCTTACACTGTATGCACCTTGGGGTACGTCATTGAGCACAGACGTTCATGAGAATAGCAGAAGAGGATTCAGTGACGCATCTATGAATACCAACGAATTTATATGGAATGCGCAGGTTAGTCAGAGTTTTTTGAAGGGGAAAACACTTACTGTATCATTGCAATTATTTGATATATTACATAATCAAAGTAATTTCAGTCGTACAATATCAGCAATGATGCGTAGCGATACCCAAAGCAATAACATCAATAGTTATGGTATGCTCCACGTAATATATCGTATTAATATGTTTGGAGGTAAAAATGCCCGTCAAGGTATGCATGATGGTCCTGATGACAGACGGAGTTTTGGTGGCAGAGACGGTGGCCCAGGTATGGGAGGACCCGGTGGTGGCTTTGGCGGTGGCGGCAACCATGGCGGTGGCGGAGGCTTCGGCGGTCCTATGATGTGATAAAATATAAATCCCTACTTTTAAATGAAAGTAGGGATTCTATTTATCTAATTAGCAAGTTATTTGTTTAGAATAATTTTCTCGATAACCTTGGGGAAATATTTTTGTTCCAATATTTGTTCTTTCTCAGCGATATTATCAGGTGTGTCCTCTGTGGTGATAGGCGTGCGGTATTGAGCTATAATCTCACCGCCGTCACATACATTACTGACATAATGCACAGTCATACCTGTTTCTTTCTCTCCCGCTGCTTTAATTGCTTCATGTACATGATGACCGTACATTCCTTTCCCGCCATATTTGGGCAGTAGGGCAGGATGAATATTAATCATTCTGTGATCGAATGCTCTAATGAGAAAATCCGGGGCCATAAGAAGAAAACCAGCCAATACGATAAAGTCTACCGAATATTTGTCTAATATAGGCATTAGAACTTCTTCTTTTTTAAAATCCTCTTTCGGTACGACCAAGGTAGGAATATTATATTTCTGAGCACGTACAAGGGCGTAAGCATCAGCACGATTACTTAGTACCATAACAATTCTGATGTCTTTAGAACCTGAAAAATATCTGATGATGTTCTCACAATTGGTTCCATTACCAGAAACGAATATAGCTATGTTTGTCATTTTTGTTTTGTTTATGTGTTCGATATTAATTATTATTCATCATCATCGAAATCGTCGTTGTCGAAGTCGAACCCGAATTCTGCCGGTTCTACAAAAGCATCCAGACTTCTCCGTTCTTTTTTAGTCGGTCTGCCCGTTCCACGTGCTCTGTCTACAAAACCACTAATATGGCTCATTTCCAATAATTCATATTGTTTGGGGTCGGTAATGTTTTCATAGATTTGCGGAACCAGTTTAGCACCAACACGTTGCTCAATACACTGAAGTACACGGAAAGAATAAGTTATGGGTGGCTTCTTCACACTGACAGTATCACCTATCTTAATATTGCGTGATGGTTTGACGTTTACACCGTTAATCGTAACGCGCCCATTCTTGCAAGCATCCGCAGCTACAGAACGGGTTTTGAATATTCGTGATGCCCATAGCCATTTGTCAATTCTTGCTTCGTTCATCTTCATTACTGATGTTTCTTATTGAATGCGTTCATTGTAAAGTCTATACCGGTCAGTACAAAACTCTTGATAATATCTACGGCTGTATCAATATTGGGCTTTAATATAGCCAAGTCGTCATCATCGTATTTGCCAAGTACCCAGTCTATCTGTCCTCCCCGTGGAAATTCGTTGCCTATACCGACACGCAGACGGGCATATTGCTGAGTGCCGATAACAGATTCGATATTTCCTAGACCATTGTGCCCTCCATTGCTCCCGTTCGGTTTTAGTCGTAAGGAACCAAGAGGCAATGACAGATCATCCACAATCACCAGAAGATGTTCAATGGATATATTCTCTTTGTTCATCCAATATCTCACTGCATTACCGCTAAGATTCATAAATGTACTAGGCTTGAGCAGTATTACTTTACGTCCTTTAATGCTTGTTTCACAGACGAATCCGTAACGCTTGTCATCAAAAACAATATTGGACGCTTTAGCGAAAGCGTCCAATACCATAAATCCTGTGTTGTGGCGGGTGCCGTCGTATTCATCACCAACATTGCCCAAACCGACAATCAAATATTTATCCATTTATATAATAAGAAAAATATTATTTGCTTTCCTCAGCAGGAGCGGCAGCAGCCTCTTCTGTTGCAGCGGCAGCTTCTTCTGTTTCTTCGTCAGAAGCAGCAGCGTTACGTGTAGACTTGATAGAACATACAACGACATCTTTGCCCGTAGCAAGTTCAAGTCCTTCAAAACTCAACATACCAACTTTGATACTTTTACCGAGCTTAAGTCCTGTGACATCAATATCAAGGTGCTCTGGAATCTGCTGATATGGAGCCGTAACATTAATCTTACGTATAGAAAGGTTCATGCGACCACCATCGCGGACACCCTGTGCAAGACCTTGCAATTTAACAGGAATACCGATAGTGATAGGTTTTTGGTCGTTTACTTCAAAAAAGTCTACGTGAAGCAGAGCATCTGTTACTGGATGAAACTGCATTTCTTTAAGGATTGCAGTATGACTTGTTCCATCAATGTTTAAGTTAATTACATAAATGTGAGGAGTATAGACAATCTTACGAAGTTCTGACATAGGAACAGCGAAAGACAAAGCCTCTGGAAGACCATTCTCACCTTTTTTCTCACCATAGAGATTACAAGGAATCATTCCTTCTTTTCTCATTGCTTTAGAAGCTTTCTTTCCAAGGTCTGTACGCTTCTGACCTGTTACATTAATCTCTTTCATAATGTGTTACTCTAAATTAAGTTGTAAATTATAAAATGCTTAATTCGCCATCACACGAGAATCTTATTCATCGATGTGCTTAAAATTGCGGTGCAAAGGTACTCTTTTTTATCATAACTACCAAAGTTTATTAAAAAAAACTTATAAATTTGCGTCTTTTCTTGTGTGATATGTTATTTTTAGCTATCTTTGCAAATGTTATTGCAATATGTATGCGGTAAGAAACAAATAAAAACAAACCGAGAGGATAAACAAACATTGTCAACAACTGATGATAAACAGAGAAATTATAAGAATTAAGATAGTTCAGTTAACCTATGCGTACTATCAGAACGGTAATAAGAATTTAGATGCTGCCGAGAAAGAACTGCTGTTCAGTTTGTCAAAAGCATACGATTTATATAATTATATGCTTGCGCTAATAGTAGCGGTTACGCATGAGGCTCGTAAGCATCTTGATGTAGAGATGGCTCGTGCGCAAAGGGAAAAAACAGAGACTCCGTCACAGAAGTTCGCTTTCAATCGTTTTGCGGTGCAGCTTGAAGAGAACAAAATGCTATGTTCTTTTATGGATACGCAGAAAAAGACTTGGGACGGCGAACCGGAATTCGTAAGTAAGTTATATGACCAGATAATACAATCATCTCTTTATACAGATTACATGTCGGATCTTGTCGACAGTTATGATGCCGATAAAGAATTGTGGAGGAAACTCTACAAGACATTTATTCAGTATAACGAAGATCTTGATGCTGTTCTGGAGGAACAGAGCCTGTACTGGAATGACGACAAAGAAGTGGTAGACACTTTCGTTATAAAGACAATCAAGCGTTTTGAGGCTTCAACCAAATCCAAAGAAGAACTACTTCCTGAGTATGATGATATCGAAGACCGTGATTTTGCCTGTAAGTTGTTCCGCGCCACCATTATGAATGCCGATGTTTATCAGAGATTCATGAGTGAGGCTAGTCGCAATTGGGATTTCGGCCGTCTTGCCTATATGGATATTGTGTTGATGCAGATAGCTTTGGCAGAGATGATGACATTCCCCAATATACCGGTGTCTGTCACTATCAATGAATATGTAGATTTGGCCAAGTTGTACAGTACGCCGAATAGTGGCGGATATATTAACGGCATGCTCGACAGTATAGCTCGCCACTTGATACAGACAGGCAAATTGATGAAAACGATGCCGGAGCGTGAACCACGTCAGAAGAAATAATAATAACAACAAATACATTTTATTAAGATGATTCAATCAATGTTTTTAGCCGCACAGGCACAAGGTGGTGGAATGAGTTTCATTATCATGATGGTAGCAATATTTGCTATTATGTGGTTTTTTATGATTCGCCCGCAGCAAAAGAAACAAAAAGAGATACGTAACTTCCAGAACTCTCTTAAAGAAGGTTCCAGTGTCGTGACAGGTGGTGGCGTATATGGTGTAGTAAAACATATCGACCTCGAAAAGAATATCGTCGAGATAGAGATAGCCCACGGTGTTATTATCCGTGTTGACAAGGCCTATGTCTATAATGATGTGTCTTCTTCTCAGCAGGCTGTAAAAAAGTAAATGGGAATAAAGCATCTTAAAACGATCCGCTTAGTCAGAAATTTCTTATTCAGTTCAGTGAACAGGGAATTTCTGATTTTTTTGTTCTTTTTTGCTCTATCTGGCATATTTTGGTTATTGATGACGCTAAACGGTACTTATGAAAGAGAAATAAAGATACCTGTGCGTTTGGTAAATATACCTAAAAATGTGGTAGTGAGCGAAACTGTTGATACGATGAGTATGACGGTCAAGGACAAAGGATGGTTTATTGCTGCTTTGATATATGGTGATCGTATTCGTCCAGTCAATATAGATTTTTCCCAATATTCTCAAAAGAAGGACGGAATATGTATTGTGTCACCGTCCGATATACAAAAACAGTTGCTGTTATTGTTATCCAGTTCCGCACGAGTTACTTCTATGAAACCTGAGAAGTTGTACTTCTATTATAGCTTTGGAGAATCAAAGAAAGTGCCTGTACGTTTCTCAGGAAAGATAGTGCCTGTACAGACATATTATCTATCTAAGATGGTAATTCAACCAGATAGTGTCACAGTGTATGCTTCTCAGGACATATTGGATAAAATAAAGTATGTAAGTACCGAAAACTTACATTATGAGAATGTTTCTGATACGCTATCTGTAAGATGTAAATTGCATAAAATACGGGGGGCAAAAATATCTCCCCAGACTATAAGGATTTTGATGTTTACTGATATACTTACCGAAGAGCATATTGATGTTCCTATAATTGGTGAAAATATGCCGGAAGGTAAAGTCTTGCGTACTTTCCCAGCTAAAGTTACGGTAAAATTTGTTACAGGAATGAGCAACTTCAGACGGTTGAGACCTGAAGATTTCACAGTCGTCGTGAATTATAACGAATTAGCTAATCATCCCTCTGATAAATGTACCTTGTATTTGCGTACTATGCCACACGGTATCAGTCATGCGCGACTTGAAATCAATAATGTAGACTATCTTATAGAAGAAGAGTAGAATGAAAATCGGTATAACGGGTGGAATAGGCAGCGGAAAGAGTTATGTGTGCGATAGACTGAAGTCTTATGGCATTAATGTCTATGACTGCGATGCGGCAGCTAAAAATTTATTAGCGACTTCCTGTCAACTTAAAACTGATATGTGCAATCTAATAGGTAATGATGCATATAAAGATGGTGCCCTTAATAAAAAGGTAGTGACTGAATTTTTGCTTGCTTCAGAAGATAATGCACAGAAGATTGACAATATTGTACATCCAACTGTTGCAAGGGATTTTATAACAAGTGGTCTACAATGGATGGAGTGTGCCATTATGTTTGAGAGTGGATTTGATCGACTTGTTGATAAGATAATATGTGTTACCTCCCCAGAAAATGTACGTGTAGACCGGATAATGAAACGTGATGGTATTTCGCGCGAAAAGGCTTTGCAGTGGATGGGAAGACAATGGAGTCAGGACAAGATACTGAGCAAATCTGATTTTGAGATAGTCAATGATGGAAAAACGAATATTGATATACAGATAAAGAATATACTTAATATAATTTAATAAACAATAGAAACAACTATGTTACAGACAATTTTAGCAATTTCCGGAAAACCCGGACTTTACAAACTAGTTTCAAGAGGAAAAATGAACCTGATAGTGGAAGCGTTAGACGAAACACATCATCGTATACCAGCTTTCGCAACCGACCGCGTAACCAGTCTTGCGGATATAGCTATGTATACTGATGCGGACGATGTCCCTCTCATGGATATCCTTGCAAAAATGCGTGATAAGGAAGAAGGCAAAGAATGTTCTTTGAACTTCAAGAAATGCAGCAGCAAGGAATTACGCGCATACTTTGGTGAAGTTCTTCCCAACTTTGATGGAGATCGTGTTCACGATAGTGATATCAAGAAACTCTTCTCCTGGTATAATATCCTTATCAAAAATGGTATTACCAATTTTGAAGAGGAGATGAAACCCACAGAAGGTGAGAATGTAGATGACAGAAAAGAAGAATAATTTTCTTCTTATATTTGCTATAAAATGCCATTTTGACACTGCTTTGTGTCAAAATGGCATTTGTTTATTGTTGGTACGTATATTGCATTTTGTTAAGTGAAAGCCAAAGTGAAAGTGGAGGCGATCAAGTAAATATTAATAATAACAATTTAAAATAGGAGATTATGATTATGTTACCAACAGTTCGTAGAAATTCATGGTTACCAGAAGTGTTCAATGATTTTTTTGACACAGACTACATGTCTAAGGCTAATGCCACAGCACCAGCCATTAACGTAAAGGAATCAGAAAAAGATTATGTTGTTGAACTTGCTGCTCCTGGAATGAAGAAAGAAGACTTTGACATCAAAATTAATGATGATGGAGATCTGATGATAAAGATGGAGAGTAAACAAGAGAAGAAGGAAGAAGACAAAAAGTCTCACTATCTGCGTCGCGAGTTTTCATATTCTAAGTTTGAGCAGACACTGATATTGCCTGATGATGTTGAAAAAGACAATATTGCTGCAAATGTCAATGATGGTGTATTGACAATCGACTTACCAAAAGTTGAAAAAGTACCTTCAAAGACAGCTCGTCAGATTATAGTAGGGTAGTAGTTAATCAGGTAAAAGATTGTAAATCAAGAATAATCAAATAGGTGTAGTTATAGATATTAATTGTGTGATTGTTAGTTTTAAAACCTCGAATGCGTGATGTATTCGAGGTTTTTTATTAAATATATTTCCATTTGCTTCGCTGAATCGGAATTTTGCATTACCTTTGCATCCGGATTTATACATAGAGTGCTTGGTAAACCTCTTTAAAAACAAGAAAATGGAAAGAAACAACAACAAAGTTAGTGTGCTGTTTATGCTTTACTGCATACTATTCTGTGTTTGCCTTATTTCGGCAAACGTATTGGAAACAAAGCAAATATCAGTAGGTCCTTTGAGTCTTACAGGTGGATTGATAGTTTTTCCCGTATCATACATTATCAATGATTGTGTGTGCGAAGTATGGGGATACAGAAAGGCTCGACTCCTTATCTGGACTGGATTCGCAATGAATTTTCTGTTTGTGATATTCGGCGCTTTGGCTGACATGATACCAGGTGCCCCTTATTGGCACAATCAGGAAGGTTTCCATGCTGTATTCGGACTGGCACCCCGTATCGCCGCCGCATCTTTTGTCGCCTTCCTTGTAGGTTCTTTTATCAATGCATACGTGATGAGTCGTATGAAGATAGATTCCAAGGGGAAGAATTTCTCCCTCCGTGCCATTCTTAGTACAGTATTTGGTGAATTGTCCGATTCTGTTATATTTTTTCCATTGGCTTTGTCGGGTGTAATACCTGCTAGCGCTATGCTACCCCTTATTATATCACAGGTGGTACTCAAGACACTATATGAAGTAATAGCATTACCGATAACGATACGCGTCGTTCGGAAAACGAAAGAGATAGAAGGTGAAGATGCTTATGATAATGGTATCAGTTATAATGTGTTTAAGGTGAAACTATAATTATACGGATATGTCGGAGAATAGAAAGAATGACGGATTGAAAGCTTTGGGGGCAAAGACACAGTATAAGTCGGATTATGCGCCTGAAGTATTGGAGACTTTTGCCAATAAACATCCGGATAACGACTATTGGGTTCAGTTCAATTGTCCCGAGTTTACTTCTTTATGTCCTATTACAGGTCAGCCAGATTTTGCTGAGATAAAGATCATGTATATTCCTGCCGAGAAGATGGTGGAAAGCAAGAGTCTGAAACTCTATCTGTTTAGTTTCCGCAACCATGGCGATTTTCATGAAGATTGTGTTAATATCATTATGAAAGATCTGATTCGTCTGATGCAGCCCAAATATATAGAGGTCACCGGACTTTTTTCTCCACGTGGCGGCATCAGTATCTATCCTTATGCCAATTATGGGCAGTCTGGCACAAAGTATGAGAAACTGGCGGAAGAACGATTTGCCCGCCATCAGTAAAAGAACCATATTTTGTGTAAATAAAGGAGTAAAATTTGCGGGATATGTTTTTTGTTCGTACATTTGCGATATGAAAAAAATTATCCTGTGTCTATTGTGCTTGTTATTTGTCGTTCCCGTCCCTGCCCAGGAACAGCAGTCTACACCGGTAAAGCGTAAAAAAGTGGCCGTTGTGTTGTCTGGTGGCGGTGCAAAGGGTATGGCGCATATCGGTGTGCTGAAAGTTCTCGAAAAGGCAGGTATTCCTATTGATTATATTGTTGGTACGAGTATGGGATCAATTGTTGGCGGACTGTATGCTATCGGCTATAATGCAGCAGCGCTTGATTCCATGGTGCGTACGCAAGACTGGGCCTTTCTGTTATCAGACAAAGTTGACACGAGACATCAGAGTCTGGAAGAAAGACAAAAACAGAACACCTACCTTCTATCCAAACCTCTGTCTATTAATAAGACAAGGAGCGAGCAGGCCGGTGGTATCATCTATGGACAGAATCTGACTAATCTTTTTTCGAAGTTAACAGTTGGCTATCATGATTCGATAGATTTTAATGCCTTGCCTATACCGTTTGCATGTGTTGCGACAAATCTAGTGGACAACAGTGAGGTGGATTTTCATAGTGGATGGCTTACCACAGCGATGCGCGCCAGTATGTCGATACCTGCCTTTTTCACACCGGTGCGTCTTGATTCTATGGTACTCGTCGATGGTGGACTGCGTAATAACTACCCTGTGGATCTAGCCAAGAAGATGGGAGCAGATATTATAATAGGTGTATTAGTGCAGAGTGAGGCAAAGACGGCAGGTCAGTTGCATACGAGTAAAGAAATCATAGGTCAACTGATAGATGTCAACTGTAAGAACAAGTATGAAGACAATATTACCATGACCGACATTCCGATGTGGATTAATGTCAAAGGATATTCATCAACAAGTTTTACCAAGGGAGCCATTGATACACTTATCCTACGTGGAGAAAAAGCCGCCCATGATAAATGGGGAGAACTGATGGCGCTTAAACGTAGACTGGGACTTGATTCCGCATATCGTCCTAAACCCATATTAAGATGGCATTCTTCAGGACTGCAACAGAAGGTTAAATTGTTGGCTCTCGACTTTGAGAATATTGATGTCAATGATCAGAAGTTCCTGATACGCCGCTATCATCTTAACGAAGGTGACAGTATCAGTTCCGAACAGATAGACCAGTCGATAACAGCTTTACGTGGAGACTTGTTTTATGCCGATGCCGAGTATGTATTGAGACAGATGCCCGGCGGATATTGGTTGAAGTTGGAAGCGAAGGAGAAAAAGATAAGTCAGATTAATCTAGGTGTAAGGTTTGATACTGAAGAAATGGTGGCATTACAGGCTAATGCGCTTTTTAAGTTGCATACCCGAGCTCCGATGAATCTGGAATTTACGGGCCGTCTAGGTAAACGGATGATGGCACGTATTGAGGCTACGTTCAATCCGCTTCGATTTAAGAAATTCACTTTGGCATATATGTTCCGTCGCAATGATATCAATGTATATCAGAACGGAAATAGAGATTTCAACTTCACGTATAATTATCACAATATAGATTTGTCTTTGCTTAACGTTAGTGGCAAGAATTATTTTGTAGACCTGACGGCAAGATGGGAATATTTTGATTTCAGAGATATCCTTACCGGTACTGATGTGAATATAGGAATGAACAAACATGAACATTACTACAGTTATCATCTGAAAATGCATTACGACTCTGAAGATAACCAGTTCTTCAGTACCAAAGGAGCCAAGTTTCGTGCCGAGTATGGCTTGTATACAGATAATCTGATTAAATACAAAGGGAGCAGACCTTTAAATATCATCAGTGGCAGTTGGCAGTATAACATTCATCTTAACAACTGTCTTATACTCAAGCCACAGATATATGGAAGGATACTGTTCGATTCGGATGATGTACCATTCTGTTACAGCAACGTGATAGGTGGAGATTGGTTCGGACATTATCTTGACCAGCAGATGCCGTTTGCCGGAATAGGCAATCTGGAATATGTGGAGAATGCTTTCACAGCAGTAGGGATGAAAGTACAACAGAGGATAGAAGACAACAATTATATTATGTTTACTGCTTCATTGGCTGCACATGGTGACAAGTTTCATAATATGCTCAATTCGTTTATGCATGGATATAGTCTATCGTATGCATACAACAGTATATTCGGTCCTCTTGGTGCCAGTCTCGGTTATGCCAGTCGTACCAAAGAATTGTATTTCTTTATCAATCTAGGTTTTGTATTCTAGACTATACTTATCTGATAGCGTTATTCGCTTTACGGTAATAACCCTGTATGTGGTCTTTGAATCTGAGGACAAGAGAATCTCGCATCATCATCATCAGTTCCGTCGTGTCGCAGGTCTCTTTCATTACCTTATTGGAATTTGGCATTTTCATACCACCAGAAATCAGTAAAAGTTTACCATTATATAGTCTCCATCCCGAATATCTCTTGGCGTTCGGGTATATGACAGGACTCATATTGTCCTCCTGTTGACTTTCATGTTTCAGACCGATGGTGCGGGCAATATATTGCGGTGACAGGGTGATACCGTATTCGAGTGGTTTCATAAATGTCTGTCGCATCGAATCAGGCATGTTTTTCATCATTCTCTTTGCCATTTTCGGAGGCATACCGGCCATCGGGCGCATTTTGGGCATCACCTTGTAGCACCAGTTGCCTTGCAGCTCGTTCAAGTCGATCACCATATCACATGCATTCTTTTCTTCCTTGTCCATCAGCAATGCCACCGTATCTCCTATTTTCGGACGCCCGTAGACCTTATGATTACGCATGGCATCTAGAATATCGAAAGTTACAGGGTCGCCACCCGAATTGGGGAGAAAAACAATGACAGAGTCTGTACACCCTTCACAAGCCAGCCCATACACCATTTTGTCTCCCGGCGCATTTTTCTCCGGATTAATAGGTTGTACAACGTCTTTAGACTTTTCGGGCTTTCTGTTGCTACATGCCGTTATCCCGAGGGCAATCATGGCTAAAAATATTAATTGTCTGTATTTCATTTTATGATATATTAATCCCAAAAACCAGCTTTACTGGATTTTATGCTCAGTTTTACGCCATTATGTATAGCTTCAAGAATGGCAGCTCCTCCGTCTTTTACCTGAGCGTAAGAAATGTCACTGCCTTTCACTTCTGTAATCTTCACTTTCCCGATTTTGTCCGAAACTTTATGACCGGCTATGTTACGTGTAACATAGACATCAAATTTCACGCCTCTGGTGGCACCGTTGTCTGAACCTACGTTTACAGCGATAGTCTTTGCCTCTTCACCTCTCTTAGTGGTTTTGGTGTCAATAAGTTCTAGTACCTGACCGGTTATGGAAATGTCATCGATCAGTATCCTTCTCATTGCTGTAGCTGCACGTCCTGTGACCGATTCCATGGATTTCTGTGGTGTGGAGCAATGTACAGAACCATCCTTGGGGTCGGCAATCGTCTGCCCAAGCAGTTCCCCGGTGTTGGCATCAATAAAACGGATGTTGTATCCTATGCGGGCATCGTAGACATAATCCTTTGAATTGTCCAACCGTATGCGGTTGATATCTATATATTCCACATCGCCCTGCACTACGTATGTGGCACCATTGGAACGGAGTGTGCTCAGACGACTGTTTTCGCTAGTTTCATTATAAGCCTGAGGGGAATATTGCAACTTAGTCATGCTTGCGGCATCTATCACTTTCACCCTGCCTGTATTCATCAGTTCATTGACAATATCATTGCGCAACATATTAATCCAACCCAGATCATTGTTACGTACACCATTACCGGCATAAAAGAAATCAACGATGACAGTTGACTTGTTTGATGCTTCTTGAGCACTAGCCGAGATAGAGGATAAGCCCATGACGGCTGCGATAAATAAATATCTTAAATTCATAGTCTTTTATATTATTGGGTTTCGCATATTTGTCTTTAGCACTGCAAATATAGTGATTATTTGAAAAAAAAGGCAACTAAATCCCTATAATTGAATTTTTTTAGTTAAATTTGCGCCATAAATAATTAATAAACAATGATACGTCGCCTGTATTCCCTCCTGTAAGAGGGTTTGGGTGACGTTCGTTTTTCAAATTCGTGTTAGTGTAGTTAGATAAAAAGACAATGAAAAAGAAAATTCAGTTCAGTCTCGTTTATCGGGATATGTGGCAGTCGTCTGGTAAGTACCAGCCTCGTAAAGATCAGTTGGAGCGTATCGCCCCTGTAATCATTGAGATGGGATGTTTTTCTCGTGTTGAAACCAACGGTGGCGCTTTTGAACAGGTTAATCTGCTCGCTGGCGAGAATCCAAATGATGCAGTCAGGGCATTCTGTAAACCGTTCAATGAAGCTGGAATTAAGACCCACATGCTCGACCGTGGTCTGAATGCGCTGCGTATGTATCCCGTCCCTGCCGATGTGCGTCAGTTGATGTATAAGGTTAAACATGCCCAGGGCGTGGATATCCCACGTATCTTCTGTGGACTGAATGATGTACGAAATATCATACCTAGTATCAAATGGGCCAAGGAGGCAGGTATGACTCCCCAGGCTACATTGTGTATTACCACTTCACCTGTACATACGGTGGAATATTATACTGCCATTGCAGATAAATTTGTTGAAGCGGGTGCTCCTGAGATTTGTCTGAAGGACATGGCGGGTATTGGACAGCCTGCTTTCCTCGGTCAATTGACGAAGGCTATCAAAGACCGTCATCCCGAGGTTATTATAGAATATCATGGACATTCCGGTCCGGGATTGTCTATGGCTTCCATATTGGAGGTGTGCAACAACGGTGCCGATATTATAGATACCGCTATTGAACCGTTATCATGGGGAAAGGTTCACCCGGATATCATATCTGTGCAGAGTATGCTTAAGAACGAAGGTTTCGATGTACCTGATATCAATATGAACGCCTATATGAAGGCCCGTTCACTGACGCAAGAATTTATAGATGATTGGCTCGGATACTTTATCAATCCGGCTAACAAGCACATGAGTTCTCTGCTCCTCGGTTGCGGACTCCCTGGTGGTATGATGGGTTCCATGATGGCCGATCTGGGTGGCATACAGCGTTCTATCAATTCCATACTGAGAGGTAAGGGAGAAGCAGAACTGTCTATGGACGATATGCTTGTCCGTCTGTTCGACGAGGTAGCTTATGTCTGGCCTCGTGTAGGTTACCCGCCATTGGTTACACCGTTCTCCCAATATGTTAAGAATATTTCTCTGATGAATCTTCTTACTTTGGCACAAGGTAAGGGACGTTTTGTGATGATGGACGACTCGATGTGGGGTATGATTCTTGGTAAGAGCGGTCGTATACCTGGTAAGATAGACGATGAACTGGTAGCGCTTGCCAAAAAACAGAAACGTGAATTCGTCGATGCCGACCCGCAGAGCTATTATCCTGACAATCTCGACAGTTTCAAGGAAGAGATGAAAAAGAATAATTGGGATTTCGGTAAGGATGATGAAGAACTTTTCGAACTGGCCATGCATCCGGAACAATATCGCGACTTCAAGAGCGGTGTAGCTAAGAAACGTTTCCTCGCTGACCTTCAGAAGGCAAAAGATGACAAACTCGGTTCGAAATTAACCCCAGAGCAGTTGACAGAATTTAAACATGCGAAGGCTGATGCCATCGTTGCTCCTGTCAAGGGACAGATATATTGGGAATTCAATGGTGACGGCGAATGCGCTCCGACGGTAGAACCGTTTATAGGAAAGGAATATGAGGAAGGTGATGCTTTCTGTTACATTCAGGCTCCTTGGGGTGAAATTGTATCTGTACCGGCAGCTTTAGGAGGTAAATTGGTAGAGATTGATGCAAAACAAGGCGCAAAAGTTCAGAAGGGACAGGTTATTGCTTATATAGAACGAAACCACGAATAATGGATTGGAAATCAATCATTGACAAGTATTATACAGAGGATAACGAACTGAAGAAAATCCTTATTACACATAGTCAATCTGTAGCGCGAAAAGCGCTACAGATTGTTTCCGCTCATCCCGAACTTCATCTCGATGCCGAATTTGTCGAAGAAGCCGCCATGCTTCACGACATCGGAATCATATATGCCGATGCACCTGGCATACAATGTTTTGGCTCCGAACCGTATATCCGTCATGGAATATTGGGGGCTAACATGTTGAGAGCCGAAGGATTCCCCCTGCATGCCCGTGTCTGTGAGCGCCATACCGGAGCCGGCATCACACTTGATCAGATAGAACAGTTGAACCTCCCTTTGCCGCATCAGGATTTTCTTCCCGAGACAATGGAAGAAAAACTAATCTGTTATGCGGACAAATTCTACTCGAAGACACATCTGGACAGGGAGAAAACGATAGAGCAAGTTCTCATCAGCCTATCTAGATTTGGAAATGATGGTAAGTGCAGATTTGAAAAATGGGTAAAGATATTCGAATAATTAGTTAAAAAAAAGCATAAATTCATTCGATTTGACCGAATTTATGCATATTATCACTACTTTTGCAGTCGTGAAAAAGAGAACCGTTATATTGTTCCTGTTATTTGCCTTCATTTTTATGATGGCAAGTACCAATGTCCCGTTTTTCAAAAACAAGAAAAAGGTTCGTGTCGACAGGGATTCCACCGAATTGGCACAAGAGACCCGTATGGATTCCATTGCAGGTCTGGCTAAGGTCGATACCACCAAGATGGACTCAGTACAGTTGGCTATCTATCATCACAATAAGATTATAGACGACTCGTTGGCGCTCGACAGTCTGAACCGCAAGAAAAAGAAAGGCATAGATGCTCCGGTGCAATACTCTGCCAAGGATTCCCTTGTATATGATGCCACTAGCAAACTGGCTCACCTTTACGGTTCATCGGAGGTGAAATACGAGAACATGGACCTTACGAGCGACAAGATCAGCATGTCTATGGACAGCAGTCTTGTTCATGCCACCGGTACGAAAGATACTGCAAAGGTACTCAAAGGCACTCCGGTGTTCAAGATGGGTTCGGATACGTATGAGAGTGATACGATGTCTTTCAACTTTAAGACAAAGAAGGGTTTTATCAATAATGTATATACCGAACAACAGGATGGATTTCTCAGCAGCGCCGAGTCGAAACGCGGTGACAATGGAGAAATGTATCTGAAACACGGCCGTTACACCACCTGCGACGAACCACATCCCGATTTCTATCTGGCGTTGTCCCGTGCCAAGGTGCGTCCCGGCAAGGATGTCGTCTTTGGTCCGGCATATCTCGTTGTAGCCGATGTGCCTCTGCCACTGGCTATTCCTTATGGCTTTTTTCCGTTCACGAAGAGTTATTCGAGCGGATTCATCATGCCTACGTATGGAGATGAGACTGATAAAGGATTCTATCTGCGCGACGGTGGTTATTATTTCGCTATGAGTGATAAATGGGATCTGAAATTGTTGGGCGAGATTTATACTAAAGGTTCTTGGGGTATATCTGCAGCAAGTAATTACCGCAAGCGTTACAGATACAGCGGCAGTTTCTATTTCAGTTATCAGGATTCTAGAACCGGTGAAACCAACATGCCCGATTTTTCCAAGACGACCAGTTTTAAGATACAGTGGAGCCACCGTCAGGATTCCAAAGCCAATCCGTTCAGTTCATTGTCGGCGAGTGTCAATTTTGCCACCAGTGCATACGAAAGAAGTAACCTCAACAGTATGTACAATCCGCAGAGTCTCACGCAGACCACCCGTACATCATCTGTCAGTTGGAGTACCCAGTTCTCCAGTATAGGAATGTCACTCAGTTCCACGGCCAACCTCTCTCAGAATATGAGCGACTCGACCATTGCCATGACGTTGCCCGACCTCAATGTTTCCATCAGTCGTTTTTATCCTTTCAAGCGCAAGCATGCTGCCGGGAAGGAGAGATGGTACGAGAAAATATCAATGAGTTATACGGGTCAGTTCAGCAATTCCATTTCCACTACAGAGAATAAGTTTACTCATTCCAACCTTATTAAGGACTGGCGCAATGGTATGCAGCACAGAATACCGATCAGCGGCAACTTTACGTTGTTCAATTATATCAATATCACCCCGTCGTTCAATTTCACCGACCGTATGTATACCAATAAGATCAACCGTTCGTGGGATACCGCCGCTCAGACCGAAGTCGCTGATACGATATATGGTTTTAATAATGTGTACAACTGGGATTTGAGTATCGGTGCCACCACTAAATTATACGGATTCTGGAAGCCCCTCAAGGCTGTCAACAAGATGCTGTTCAAGGGAAATATGGTAGCCATCCGTCACGTGTTCACACCTACGGTAAGTTACAGTTACGCACCAGACTTCAGTACATCACATTATGGCTATTATCAGACATATCAGAAAACTGATGCCAGCGGTAATGTGTCTACGGTAGAGTATTCACCGTATTCCAGTGCCTTGTATGGTGTACCTGGAAAGGGAAAGACAGGAAGTATCTCGATGAGTATCTCCAATAATATTGAGGCAAAGTTCCGTTCTGACGACGATTCCACCGGTTTCAAGAAAATAAGTATCATTGATGAACTGGGAGCCAGCATGAGTTACAACACCGCAGCCGAGACCCGTCCGTGGAGTGACTTGAGCACCAACCTCCGTCTGAAATGGTGGAAACATTATACCTTTAATATGAACGCCAGTTTTGCTACTTATGCTTACGAACTGGATGATAACGGCAAACCTTATGTCGGCACACATACCGAGTATAGCAAGGGACGCTTCGGCCGTTTCCAGGGCATGTCACAGAACTTGTCGTTTACGCTCGACAATAATATATTGAAGAAGATACATGATATATTTCATCCTTCCGACAAAGAAGACAAAAATAAGGATATGGACGACAAGCAGGGTAAGGATAACGAGGACGATAATGATATAGAGAGCAACATAGATAACAAGATGACTAAAGCCCAGCGCGGGGCCGGTGACAAGGGAAAAGGCAAAGCTGAGGCTGATGCCGACGGATATATGAAGTTTTCTATTCCTTGGACCATGAGTATCGGTTACGGTATCACCATGTCCGAGAACACCAGCGGCACGTTCAATACCAATACGATGCGTTATCCGTATAAGTTTACCCAAACGTTGAATTTCAGTGGAAATATAAGAATCAGTGATGGTTGGAATATCAGTTATTCATCCGGTTACGACTTCGAGAACCACAAGATCAGTATGACGACCGCCTCATTACAGCGCGATCTGCACTGTTTCAATATGAGCTGTTCTGTCGTGTTGGCTCCATACACCAGTTACAACTTCTCTTTCCGCTGCAACGCTTCCACACTTACCGATGCGTTGAAGTACGACAAGCGAAGCAATTCTTCCAATGCTGTACAATGGTATTAACAGAGAGAGTTGTCCGATAGTTTAGTCGGTAATCCTTTTCAAGTCAGCTTTTTCACCCACAATCCATATTACATCACCTTTCACGAAACAGCGTGAAGGATCTATGGCCGACAGGTTTTCTTCACCTTCTTCCAGTCCCACTACCATGCAGTTGTATTTATCGCGTATACCACTTTCTTTCAGTGTCTTGCCGATAAATTCACTCTTGCCGGTAATGATAATCTGCTGAAGTTTCATCTCTCGTTGTTCTATGTTCGGGTCTTCCGAATACGTATCACCGTTCATGGCGTTATTGAAATTTGTCAGTTGTTCGTCGCTGCCGATAACCTGAATCACATCTCCAGGGAACAATGCCACTTCACCATTCGGTATGTTCAGTCTCCGCCGTCCTCGCAATATGCTGCTCACATGCACTCCAAACCGTTGTCTGAACGCCAGTTGACGTAATGTCTGCCCCGCCCATTTCGAGTTATCCGTGATGGTGAAGTCCGATATATGCACATCTCTGTCCAATAGATGTCCCTCGTATAGTGGTTTCTTCTTGCCCAGCACCTGTGCCTCGATATCCTTCGACCTCAAGTTCTGGATGAAGAGTCGTTCCATCCGGATACTGCCGTGTTTCAGTCTTCTCGACAGAATCATCAGTACCACCACCACGATGGCGATGCTGATCATCAGTGCGTTCTTAAACCGCGACAGATAATTGCAAATATAGAAGATGAAAGAGACAGCGATAAACAGTCTTACAAGGATGGTGAATATCAGTGGCAGACGGTTCAGTCTGCTTTCGCTCCATAGCGCTTTCAGTTCTTCGCTGTGGTTCTTCTTCATCACCATCGCCCTCAGGAAGGGTGAAATAATCATCACGGTAAGAAGTCCGCAAACCGCGTTAGCCCACCAGTGGGGCAGGATATGTCTGATAAACGGCAGGAAGAAAGAGAACATCAGAGCTATTGCCGCCGCCGATAAGATAGAATACACCACAGTCTGTCTGATCAGTTGTTTTATCAGACTCTTCCATTTGCTGTTATTGGTCGACGGTTGACTTACCGTAATATTGTTAAGAGCCCGTATCCATTTGCGCGGCAGATTGCGTTCCAGTCCTCTGTACGCCGGTTGAGCCGTCTTGATCATATACGGAGTGAGAAACGTTGTAATCACCGACACAGCCACGACTACAGGATACAGAAATTTCCCGATAACCCCCAGAGACAGGCCAAGAGAAGCTATGATAAAAGAAAATTCACCGATCTGTGTCATCGAGAAACCACATTTCATTGCTGTCTTCAGCGGTTGACCGCTAAGCATGAAACCGACTGTTCCGAATATAGCCTGTCCTATTATAATTGTCAGTACTAGAGCCGCAATCGGGAAAGCATATTCCACAATGATACGCGGGTCTACCAGCATACCCACTGATACAAAGAATATAACCCCGAACAAGTTCTTTACCGGTTCCACAAGTTTGATTATCTTGTCAGCCTCTATCGTTTCAGCCAGTATCGACCCCATTACGAATGCACCGAATGCGCTGCTGAATCCTGTTTTGGTAGAAACCACCGCCATCAGACAGCACAGTCCCAGTGAAACAATCAGAAGTGTCTCGTTGTTGATCAGTTTTCTGGTCGACCGCAAGAACCATGGTATGAGGAAAATGCCGATGACGAACCATAATACGAGGAAGAAACCGATTCTGAACACACTCTGGAGCATCTGTCCGCCATCAGGATTATTGCCGCTTGCCACAGCCGAAAGCATTACCATCATTACGATTGCAAGGATGTCCTCGAGCACCAGCACACTCATCACCAGACTGGCGAATCGCTGTTGCCGCAGTCCCATGTCATCGAATGCCTTATATATAATGGTCGTGGAACTCATCGCTATCATACCGCCCAGGAATATACAGTCCATCCTGTTCCATCCGAAGGCGTAGCCCACGACGATGCCCAGTATCATCATGAAGAAAACGATGGTGACCGTCGCTATAAACGGCGATACCCCCATCTTCAGAATCTTTTTGAACGAGAAATCGAGTCCGAGCGAGAACAGGAGAAACATGACACCTATGTCGGCCCATGTCTGTATGTCGGCTTTATCGAATACAGAAATCGTATAAGGCATGTGCGGACTGACCAGGAATCCCGCCACCACATATCCCAAAATCAAAGGCTGTTTCAGTTTTTTGAACACCAATGTCACGATACCGGCGACAACCAGTATCAGGGCCAGGTCTTTGATGAGATGAGGCAGTTCGTTCATACGTCGGAAAGCGTATTTAGTTAATCATTATAGTGGGCCGTCAGTTCGCAGATTTTCACGATTACCTGCATCGCTTTCTCCATTGTCTGGATAGAGACAAACTCATAAGGACCGTGGAAGTTGACGCCGCCGGCAAAGATATTAGGGCAGGGCAGACCCTTGAACGACAGTTGAGCGCCGTCCGTGCCGCCACGTATCGGTTCCACTCTCGGTGGTACTCCGCATTCCTGCATAGCCCTCACCACGATATCCACGACGTGCATCACCGGGTCTATCTTCTCCTTCATATTATAGTATTGGTCCTTCACCTCGATAGACACAGTCCCTTCGCCGTATTTCCGGTTCAGAACCTCTGCCTGCTCTTGGATAAAGGTCTTTCTGTCCTCAAACTTATCACGGTCGTGGTCGCGTATGATATACGACAGTGCCGCTCCCTCTATATTGCTCTTGATACCCAGCAGATGATAGAAGCCCTCGTAAGCCTCCGTTTCCTCCGGCGTCTCACTCTTAGGCAGCAGACCGATAAACTCGGCAGCCACCATATTGGCGTTGACCATCTTACCTTTGGCATATCCCGGATGCACGCTCACACCCTTGATTGTCACTTTGGCAGAAGCTGCGTTGAAGTTCTCATATTCCAGGTCGCCCAGGTCGCCGCCGTCCATCGTATACGCCCATTGGCATCCGAATTTCTCCACGTCGAAGTGGTGCGCACCCATGCCTATCTCCTCATCCGGATTGAAGGCGATGCGTATGTCGCCATGCTCTATCTCCTTGTGGTTGCGCAACCAGCACATCGCCTGCACGATTTCGGCGATACCCGCCTTGTCATCAGCCCCGAGCAGTGTATGACCGTCGGTTACTATCAGGTCTTCCCCCTTGTGGTCGAGCAGTTCCGGGAATTTCTTGGGCGAAGAGACGATGCCCTCCGACAGCAAGATGTCGCTGCCGTCATAACAGTTCACGATATGCGGTTTGATGTCAGCCCCGCTACAGTCGGGACTTGTGTCGTAATGCGAAATGAAGCCGATTGTCGGTATATCCTTCTTCGTGTTCGCCTTGAGTGTGGCGTACAGGTATCCCATATCATCCAGTTCTATGTCAGAGAACCCCTCCTCATCTAGTTCCTCTTTCAGATATTTGGCGAAAACAAGTTGTTTGGCCGTACTGGGCACACTTTCACTTTCCTCGTCCGACTGTGTGTCAAACTTGGTATAATTTAAGAATCTTTCTGCAATTTCCATCATTAAATTCATTTGGTTCAACTATGCCGATAGCATATTATCCGCAAAATTACATCAAAAGTTTCTTCTATCCAAATATTTTAGACTCATTTTCATCTCATACAGATTCCATTCATCAATTAAAAATGCTTTTATTTGGTAGTTACGATTATTTTTTGTTAATTTGCATGACTTTAAACGACAGGCACTAAAAAACAATTTACATCCATGGATCTTCAATTATACGAATGCTCACTCTTGTGCGCCTTGGCGCTGATGATATTTTTCGGTATTTATTTCCTAGTGGCGGGAATACCCGACAAGCCCATCTTTGTCAACTATCTTCGATCTCGAAGGATTATGGGTGTCGCCCTTCTTGTCCTGTCGGCGAATACTACTTTCCGTGATTTTATCGCTCAACTTCGTATCAGATATGCGAAACGTATGCTACTTGAGCATCCCGAACTGACTGTCAATGCCATTTCCGAGATGTGTGGATTCCTGTCACCAAGTAATTTTACCAAGGTTTTCAAGGAAAAAGAAGGTAAGTCTCCTGCACGATGGAGAAAAGAAGAAGGTGTGGAAAGTTCGGTTTCTTCCTGATGACGGCAGATGCTAAAATAACAATTTTTTTGAAAAAAGCACAAAAACGGATTGTCAAAACTACAAAGTTGTGTTTTAACGACAAAAGCGGCAGAATCAAAAGACATTAAAATTCTGTCGCTTTTGTTTTTTTTATATATTTGCTCATCCTTTTTTAGCATACATCTATTTCGAAAGAAAGTCTAAAATATTAATTAAAACCAAAAAAGTATGAGAAACATCCTGAAATGCACGTTGGCGGCTATCGCCATGCTCACCCTGTTGGGCAGTTGCAAAGATTATGACGACGACATCAATGCGCTCGCCAAGCGCGTCAGTGCTTTGGAAGAGTGACAGAAAACGGTGAACACGAATCATGCTTCCACTGCTTCTAAGCTTTGTAACTTCCATTTTAAGGCTGGCACGGATAAGACAACCGATGTGCCGGCCCTCGCTTCGGGTGCACCTGAGTAACGTAGAGTGACAAATCAGATAAGAAAAGCGCACCGTGCAATAGAGAATGCACGGTGCGTCTTTTTTGAGATGGATACTATTAGATTAAACGAATTAGATTTGTATCCTCTTATCCTCAGTGCTTGGAATGAGAAGCAAGCACAATAGGAACAGTGGCTTCATAGAAGTTAAAACTGAACTTCAACTCGAAGTTTACCGCCAAGTCCACGTTCAACAATATCAAAAAGCGTCTTCAACGTGATATTTTCACTATCATTCTCAACTTTTGAGATAAAGGAACGCTTCTTGTCTAGTTTCACGGCAAGTTCTTGCTGAGTCATGTTTAAACTTTCGCGTGCAGCACGAAGTTTTACTCCAATACGTAGTGCTGCCATTTCGCTCTCCAATTTATCTCGCTTTGGAGTGCCAGCAGTACCATAATATTTGTCCTTAATCTGGTCTAATGTTTTTGTTTCCATATTATGCTCCTTTCTTTTTGTCATTATAATATTCTGCTTTTATCCGCTCGGCGCGCTCAATTTCTTTTCTAGGCGTCTTCTGCGTCTTCTTCTGAATCCACTTAGTAGCACTATTAGTCTATTGTCATCGAAGAAACAAAATACGCGGAAGATATTTCTATTGAGTATAACTCTAACCTCAAATAGTCCATCTGTACCTTCAATGTACCTAAGATAGGTAACGGGAATCCGTTCAACCTGCTCTATAAGGTCAAGAATCTTAATAATCTTATCTTGGACCTTAGAAGATTGCTCCTTAAAGAAATCCTCAAAATAGGACTTATAGGTTGTTACTTCTCTATATTTCATAGATGCAAAGGTAATATATAAATTACATTTAAACAAGAATATCATTAAAAAAATGAGGATATTTTTTCTAATTCTATTCTTAGGGGGATAATACGCATAATACAAGACAGCGGGCGTACTTCCACTCATAGGGAATGCGCCCTTGTCATTGTTACAAATCAAATAAGAAAAGCGCACCGTGCAATAGAGAATGCACGGTGCTTTTTTGCGTTTTATCTATTCGTAATAGATAAAAATCTATGATTTTATCTATCCGCAATAGATAAAAGTGTTATTGTCTTGATTACACCACCGCTGTAGAGTGTCTACACAGCCGCTGTAATGTTGTTACGGGGACGCTTTGTAAAATTGCTGACTGTTTTTTGACAATTTTGTACTGCCTCCAATCAGAAATTTCGGATGGAATATACGTCACAACTTCACGGTATGGCGTAAACTATTGGTAATAAGAAAGATAAGATTTCCAAGAAACGGATGGTAACCTTGCAAAACACATTGGAAACGTTGCCAAAGCGCAACTGTTTCTTCCGTGACGTTTCTGTGGGGTTTTATGACGTTACTTGTCGCCTAAAACCCCCATAAACAGGGCAACAGCGATGTTGTGATGTTTTTTATTGAAAAAAATAATATAGTGACCCCGATGGGATTCAAACCCATGACCTTCAGAACCGGAATCTGACACTCTATTCAGCTAAGCTACGGGGCCGTTTGGACTGCAAATGTACAAAATAAATGCGAAATATCATCATGGAAATCAGTTTTTCTGATTCTTTATTCTGTTTTTTGCCCTTGGGCGTTCGTCTTGTCGCAGATGTCTTCGAGGATAAGACCGGAAATCATCAGGCCGTAGATGGCGGTGATATGTACCATACTGCCGTTGATCTGGGCTTTGTAGGAACATGACTCATCCGTCAGACCGCGGTTCTGCAACAGTTCTTCGCTGTAGATGCACCGGAACTTCTTACCGGGGAACTCCTTGCTGTGCTTGAATCTGCGGCGCAGGGCGGCGCCGAGCGGACAGCCGCGCACCTTCCAGAATTCAGCCACCCGTATTTTCGTCGGGTCCATCTTCAGCGCCGCTCCCATCGAGGAGAAGAGCACGGCATCGGTCTTGGTGGCGCTGAGTATCAGCAGGGCCTTGTCTTTCAAACTGTCTATGGCATCCACGATATAATCGTAACTGCCGATGTGGAAAGACTCGGCGGTGTCGGCGGTGTAGACTTCCCGGATGGCTGTGATGTCGGCGGAAGGGTTGATGTCGAGCAGACGCTGCCGGAGCGCATCGACCTTCACCTGACCTATCGTCCGGGTGGTGGCCATCAGTTGACGGTTGACATTGGTAGGAGCCACACAGTCGGAATCGACAATGGTGAGATGCGTGATGCCCGAGCGGACCAATCCCTCGGCACACCACGAACCGACGCCGCCGACACCAAAGATAATGACCCGTCTGCGGCCGATTTCCTGTAAAGTATCACTACCGAGAAGTAAACTGATACGTCCGAATATATCGGGTTCTGATTCTATCATGCTTGTTTTTGCCTGCAAAGGTAATAAATGTATTTAAAATTATTTGCGAAAACCGATTATTCTTCATATATTTGCGAAATAATCTCTACAATTAATATTACCTTATGAGAAAAACATTATTTATAATATTATTCTTAGGATGCTTATCCTCTTATGGTCAGAGGATGGTGCTTACTACCCGCTGGTTGGCGCAGAGTCAGTTTGCCGGCTATTACGCCGCAGAGCAGTTGGGCTATTACAAGAGTGAAGGACTGGATGTGGTGATAAGGCATCCGTCTACCAGCGAGAATCTATATACCACACTGAAAGACAAAAAGACAGATATAGCTATCATGTATCTGTCGGATGCCCTGTATCTGAAGGCTGCAGGGGAAAAGATTGTCAATATCATGCAGACCAGTCAGCAGAGCAGTCTGATATTCGTAAGTCATTACAAGCTGCACTCGATGAAAGACATGGATAAGTACAGGGTAGGTATGTGGCGCTTTATCACCCAGGAATATCTGGATAAGATATTTGCCGTATGGGGCATTAGGACCGACAGGATTATCCGTTTCAGTCAGGGCGTCAACGCCTTTCTGTCGGGTGCCTTGGATGTGCAGATTGTTACATCCTATAATGAATATTACACGTTGCAGGAGTGCGGGTTTAACTGCAAATACGCCATGAGATGGTCAGATTACGGCATCAATATGCCTGAAGACGGACTGTATGTGACAGAAGATTACTACAACAAACATAAGATGGAAATAGCCAAGTTCGTAAGTGCGTCGAGGAAGGGATGGAACTGGGTGGCCGCCAACAAGGACAAAGCTCTCAAGATAGTGATGCAGCAGGTGAGAAACAACAACGTGGGCAGTAATATCTATCACCAACGCAAGCAGTTGAACGAGATATTGCGCCTGCAGACAGACAAAGCTACGGGCAAGCGGACATTCAGATTGTCGAGGAACAATTTCAACAAGTCTCTCGACATGTTGAAATTCAGAGGAAAGATAGACTATGACGATATGGTGAAATAATAAGAATGTACCACTATGAAAAAATATAAAGGAAATTACTCTGTAAGACTGAGCATATTCACAGTTGTAGGCACTATCATCATGTTTACGATATTGTTCTCCGTCTTCTATGTGGTGATGAAGAAACAATGCATACAGGCCTCGATAGACAATACCTTGTCGCTGCTTGACAATATGGAACTGCGCATAGACTCGCACCTCAAAAAGGCACAGGTGACCGTGGACAATGCGGTATGGATGATTGAAGATAAACTGAACGACGAGGCGCAACTGAAACATATCTTACGTCAGCGACTGATCAACAATCCCGAATTAGTTTCGGCCGAGATGGCCTTCGAACCCAATGTGGTTCCCTCGAAAGGCAGAAAGTATATGCTAACCGCTAATAGGGGAAAAGACGGTGTCAAATGTCAGCAGGTGACAGACGACTTGTACGACTACTTCAGTCAGGACTGGTATCTGATACCAAAACTGCTCAAGAAAAGCGGTTGGAGCGAACCTTACTTCTATGGCAAGACACGCATGTGTACATATTCCAGTCCACTGAAACGTAAGGACGGCACGGTGTATGGTGTGCTGTCGGTCAATATATCATTGGAAGATTTCTCGAACATTGTGAAAAAACTGCAACCGATTAAGAACAGCTCGTCCTTCCTGCTGAGTCGCAACGGATACTATATTACCAATCAGGATAAGGAAAAGATTCTCAATGAGACGGTATTGTCGAACGCATACGAACGAAAAGACTCTTCGCTTGCCGTAATGGGAACGAAAATGATCAATGGAGAACGGGGATATTATGAATTCCAGTTGGACGGCGTGAATTATTATGCCTTCTTCAGTCCTATCTCATCATCGGGATGGTCGGTATGCAACATCTGTCAGGAGAGTATCATCCTCAGTAGTCTCAACAGGACCCTCCTGTACATCGTACTCCTCTTCGTGCTGTGCATCGTGATATTCTTTGCCGCGATAGCTTTCGTATCCAAACGTTTTATAAGCGAACTGAAATCGACCACGGCATCCAACGAACGTATTAAGAGCGAACTGCATATAGCCCAGTCGATACAGATGGGAATGATTCCCAAGATATTCCCTCCGTTCCCCGACCGGAATGATGTGGACCTGTATGCTATACTGAGACCCGCCAAAGAGGTGGGCGGCGACCTCTACGACTTCTTTATCGCCAACGAGATGCTCTATTTCACTGTTGGCGATGTGTCGGGCAAGGGTGTTCCGGCATCATTGTTCATGGCGGTAACACGAAGCCTGTTCAGAAATATCGCCGCACAGGAGATATCGCCGGGCGAAATAGTGGATGCCCTCAACAACACAGTGGCGGAGAACAACGACTCGAATATGTTCGTCACCATGCTGGTGGGCAGACTGGATCTGATATCGGGTAGACTTGTGCTGTGCAACGCAGGACATAATCCGCCAGTCATCTTCAATTCCGAAACAGGCAACGTGAGATTTATGGAAGTGAAGAAGAATCTGCCGGTAGGACTGATGGGCGGATTCCCCTATCAGGAAGAAGAACATGAACTGGGTATAGGAGACAGAATGTTGATATATACTGACGGTGTAACGGAAGCAGAAAACGACGAAAAGAAGCAATATGGGGAAGATTTACTGATCGGCACCATTAGGAATAATATGACGCAAGATGTAAAACAATTGACCGAAACGGTGCTCAACTCTATTGTCAGACACGCAGACGGAGCGGAACAAAGTGATGATATAACCATCATGAATCTGTATTATCGCCCGGAAGACACAACCCTTTATCATAAATCACTGCTGATGGAAAACAAAATGGTAGAGGTGAAAAGACTCGCCGAATATGTGGAACAGATAGGGGAAGACCTGCATATCGGAATGAAGACACAGACACAACTGAATCTGGCTCTGGAAGAGGCAGTGGTCAATGTCATCAACTATGCATACCCGGCCGGCGAAAATGGCAAAATCGGTTTGCAGGCCACTTATGCGGAAGATGAAAGAAAACTGAAATTTGTATTATCAGACAGCGGCACACCGTTCAACCCGACTAACGTACCCGAGGTGGATGTGACAAAGAAGTTGGAAGATAGACAGATAGGCGGACTGGGCATATTCCTGGTAAAAAAGATGATGGACACGGTGGAATACAGATATTTCGATAAGAAAAATGAATTGTTTATGACAAAGATAATCGGTTCTGCCGAAGAATAATAGATTCTATACGAAGAGTATTAATATGCAAAATGTTAGTAATAAGTTATTCTTACTAACATTTTGCAAAAATTATCCTTATTTTTCTTGCAAATAAATAAATATTGCTTACCTTTGCATCCAGTTTTTAATAAATCAAAGGAAAAACAAATAATATGAGTAATCTGATTAAACCCGAAAACTATAAGGCTCTGCTGGATATGAAGCAGACAGAACAGGGTATCAAGTTGATCAAGGACTTCTTTCAGCAGAATCTGTCCACAGAACTGCGTCTGCGCAGAGTCACCGCACCTCTCTTCGTGCTGAAGGGACTGGGAATCAATGATGACCTGAACGGTGTGGAACGTCCTGTAGCTTTCCCTATTAAAGACCTGAATGAAGCACAGGCTGAAGTCGTACATTCATTGGCTAAATGGAAACGTCTTACATTGGCAGAATATAATATCGAACCGGGATACGGAATATATACGGATATGAACGCTATCCGCGCTGACGAGGAACTGGACAATCTCCATTCCCTGTATGTGGACCAGTGGGACTGGGAAGCCGTCATCGTGCGCCAGCAACGTACCATCGCTTTTCTGAAGAATATCGTGGAACGTATCTATGCGGCTATCCTGCGTACGGAATATCTTACTTGTGAGACTTATCCGGAGATCAAGCCTTTCTTGCCCGAACATATTCATTTCATACATAGCGAAGACTTGTTGCAGATGTATCCTAACCTTTCTCCGAAAGAGCGTGAGGATGAGATATGCAAGAAATACGGTGCCGTGTTCGTGATGGGTATCGGCGGTAAGATGAGTAATGGTGAGAAGCACGACGGTCGGGCTCCCGACTATGATGACTGGTCTACGATAGCAGAGAACGGCAAGATGGGACTCAATGGTGATATCCTGATCTGGTATCCTGTACTTAACCGTGCTTTCGAATTGTCGTCTATGGGTATACGTGTGGATAAGGATGCCCTGCTTCGTCAGCTCGCCATTGAGGGAAAAGAGGAAAGAGAAAAACTGTATTTCCACAAACAGTTGCTGGAAGGTAAACTGCCGCTGAGTATAGGTGGCGGTATCGGACAGAGTCGTCTGTGCATGATACTGCTGCATAAAGCTCATATCGGTGAGATACAGGCTTCTATATGGCCCGAGGATATGATCAAGGAATGTGAGCGACTGGGAATGCCGCTGATTTAACGCAAATTCTGAATATGAAATATAAGAAGTCTTCCTGATAGGGAAGACTTCTTCTGTTTTCAGGCCAGTTCAAGTCCAAGTTGTTCGCGCAACTTACCCAGAGCGGGATAGTCTTCAGACATGTTAGCCAGTTGCTCGGCCCTGGACGGAATCTTCTTGATTTCTTCGGCGCGCGCAAGGCGTACGGTGATGGTTATCTGTCCATTATGGAGAGACTGCTGCAATGTACTCCTGATTTTCATCTGCAGTTTGTTGATATTCGACAGCATATCCTGATTGTCCACGATCACTTCAATGTGAGGCAGTTCGGTGATGCGGGGCATCAGGTTCTTCATTCTCGAAGCCACTGCGATATATTGCTGCGGCATACAGTTGCAGAGACGCATCCACTGGAACGACAGTTCTTCCTGGGTAAAAGGTTCCGTTTCTTCCACAACGACCGCTTGTTCTTTCGCCGTCTCTGCTGCCTTACCTCTGTTGCGCAAGGCGGAAAAAGAGGTGCCGAAACGGATGTTGGGCTTGTTGAAGCTGTTGTATGTGGATACGTTGACCGGAGTGTGCGGTTGCGGGGTAGGCACAGAGGTAGTCTGAGGCTGTTGCGCTTGTTGTGCCTGACGTTGCGCGCCCTGATCCGTTGCGGTCACCTGCTGAACCGTTGCAGACGGATTGTTGACTATGATTTGCTTAAACAGGGATTTTAATCTTTTGGGGCGGCGCCCCGCTCCGGGGGAATCTTCGTCCGGTTGGGTAATCTGCGCCATTTCTATCAGAGTCAGTTCCACAAGCAGACGCTTGTTACTACTCTGGCGGTAATTGATATCGCATCTGTTCATGATCTTCAGGGCACCGTACAAAAATTTGTCAGTGCACTTTTTAGCCTGTTCGGTATATTTCTGCTTGACGCTTTCGCTGGTCTCCAACAGGGATAATGTGGATGCATCTTTGGCCATCATCACATTACGTACATGTTTGGCGAGTCCGTTGATCATATTGCCGCCGTCGAATCCCTTGTTCAGAATGTCGTTCAGAAGAGACATCGTTTCACTGACCTTGTTGTCCATGCATAAGTCGACAATATGAAAATAATATTCGGAATCGAGGACATTGAGGTCTTCGATGACTTTCTTGTAAGTGATGTTGCCCTGACAGAAACTGGCAGCCTGGTCGAATATGGACAAGGCATCGCGCATACCGCCGTCGGCTTTTTCGGCTATGATGCTCAGCGCTTCCTCTTCATACTGTATTCCCTCTTTCTCGGCAACACCCTTGAGGTGGGCGATGGTATTGGACACCGTCATCCGTTCGAAGTCGTAAATCTGGCAACGGGATAATATGGTAGGTAATATCTTGTTCTTCTCGGTCGTGGCAAGAATGAAGATGACATGGGCGGGCGGTTCCTCGAGTGTTTTCAGAAACGCATTGAATGCGGCTGTGGAAAGCATGTGGACCTCGTCGATGATAAACACCTTATATCTGCCTATCTGCGGCGGGATGCGTGTCTGTTCCATCAGATTCTTGATGTCCTCGACGGAATTATGACTGGCGGCATCCAGTTCGAAGATGTTATAAGAACGCTGCTCGTTGAAAGCCTGGCAACTTTCGCATGTGTCACAAGCCTCACCTTCGGCTGTAGGTGTAGCACAGTTGATCGCCTTGGCAAAGATACGCGCACATGTGGTTTTGCCCACTCCGCGCGGACCGCAGAACAGATAGGCGTGAGCCAGTTTGCCACTCTTGACGGCATTCTTCAGAGTAGTCGTGAGTGCACTTTGTCCAACTACCGTGTCAAACGAGTTCGGACGGTATTTGCGTGCGGAAACGATATATTCTCCCATTTTTATGATAATGTATCTTGATTATGTGAATGCAAAAGTAATGATAAAAATCGAGAAACGCAAGTAGTATGAAATTAATTTTGATAAAAAATATCAGGCTCTGATATGTTTTTTTTTTCATTCAGTTCGCTAAATCGAATTTTTACATTATCTTTGCAGATTATAATATAAGCAATAATGAGTCGATTCGGTATCTTGATTGGATTCCTCCATAACTATAAGTATTATATAGTTATTGTTGTGGCTGTCATCGTGGTAGGTTTTGCCGACGAGAACAGTGTATGGGATCACATCCAAAACCAGCGGCACATTGATGAAATGCACGAGCAAATAGACAAATATAACAATACATATAAAAAGGATATGCAGAAATTGAAAGCTTTGGACCGGAATCCGAAGGAGATAGAAAAGATAGCCCGTGAAAGATATTTTATGAAAGCAGACGACGAAGACATCTTCGTACTGAGCGATGATGAAGATAACTCTGAAAACTATTAACAATGAAACAGTTGACTAAAATACAAAACATTATATTCCTTTTAGGGGCGATTCTGATGGTTGTCGGTTCCGGGATATATATTATCGGATGGTCGTTTGCCGCATGGATTTTCACGGTAGGTGCGATAGCATTCGCTTATCTGCAATATGAACAGTCTTACGACGGCAGCAACATAACGGTGAAACGTTTGCGCCGCATACAGTTGACGGGCGATTTGTTTTTTGTACTTACAGCATTGCTGATGTTGGAAGACAAATATATGTTTATCAAGATCGACCTGTTGTATTATGTCCAGTATGTACATAATAACTGGGTGGTGATATTGCTTTGTGCAGCGATTATCGAGCTGTATACGACACATAGAATATCCCATGAACTGGACAAAGAGGCAAAAAAACTATAAAATCAACCTTAATTCTTTTAAATAGCATAAATTTATTTTCGTACGTCGATTATACGTCGTACATTTGCAACGATTAGAAAAAGACACTATATGAATAAAATACTCTACACATTAATGACGTTGGCCGTACTGACCGGTTGTACTTCATCATATAATATAGAAGGTACAAGTTCTATCTCGACATTGGATGGACGGATGCTCTTTCTTAAGGTAGTGAAGAATAATGAACTCAAGAATATCGACTCTTGTGATGTGGTTCATGGGAAATTCCATTTTTCAGGTGTCTTGGATTCTACGAGAATGGCCAGTCTTTATATGGATGACGAAAGTGTGATGCCTGTCGTACTGGAGGGCGGAGACATCGTGATCAAGATAGACAATACCCAGCAGAACGTGGCAGGGACACCGCTTAACGAAAAGCTATATAAGTTTATAGACAAGCATAACCAGTTGGACAACCAGATGAACGAACTCAGTCATAAGCAAAGTCAGATGATTATGAATGGCGGCAATCTGGACAATATTAATATGAAACTGTCTAACGAAGCCAGTTATATAGCTTCACAGGAAGACAAACTCGTGACATCGTTTATTGTCGACAACTTTGACAATGTGCTCGGTCCGGGTGTCTTTATGATGATAACCAGTTCATATCAGTATCCGATACTCAATCCTTGGATAGAGGATATTATGACCAAAGCTACTGATAAATTCAAAAAGGACCCTTACGTCAAGGACTATTATCAGACGGCACAGGAAAACCAGAACAGAATGAACGGTATGGAGCCTGCCGGTCCTCCACCACCAGCTCAGCAGCAACAGCCGACCGGCGCTTTGACGAATACACCACAATAAGATAACTGAAAATTGAAAACTTTAATTTCGAATGCTATTATTGTAAACGAGGGTAAATCCTTTCGTGGGAATGTAATAATAGACAATGATATAATAACGGAAGTTAATGACAATACGAAGATGCCAAGTGGCATCTTCGATTGCGTAATAGATGCGTCTGATTGTTATCTGTTACCGGGGGTAATAGACGATCATGTGCATTTCCGTGATCCCGGACTTATAGACAAGGCTGACATCGAAAGTGAGAGTAGGGCGGCGGCTGTGGGAGGTGTAACTTCTTTTTTTGATATGCCGAACACGTTGCCCCAAACCACTAGTCTGGAAAGTCTTAACGCTAAGTTCTGGTCGGCAAAAATAAAAAGTCATATCAATTATTCTTTTTTCTTTGGCGCGACCAATACCAATGTGGAGTTGTTCGGTCAACTGGATATGCGTCGTATTCCGGGCATCAAACTGTTTATGGGTTCATCTACGGGCAATATGCTTGTGGACAGGGAAGAATCACTGAAGAAAATATTCCAGAGCACAAATGGTAAACCTCTGATGGTGCATTGCGAGGATACAAGTATCATCAACCGTAACATGACGGAATACAAAAATAAATACGGTGAAGACCCCGATATCAAATATCATCCTCTGATACGTTCGGAAGAAGCTTGCTATAAGTCGACGTCGACGGCAGTGAAAATGGCAAAGGAATACGGAACCCGTCTTCATGTGGCACATGTCACTACCGCCCGTGAACTGGAACTGTTTGCACCCGACGATGACAAGATAACGGCTGAAGTGGTGGTAGGGCATCTGCTCTTCTCGGATGAGGATTATGAACGGATGGGTGCCCGTATCAAGGTGAATCCTGCCGTCAAGACAAAGGAGGACAGGGATGCACTGCGTAAGGCCCTGAACGATGGACGTATAGCCGTAATAGGAACAGACCACGCACCACATTTGATAACAGAAAAGATGGGAGGGGCAGCCAAAGCCATGTCGGGAATGCCGATGATACAATTTTCGCTGGTCTCCATGCTGGAGCTGGTAGACGAGGGCGTGCTGACGATAGAACGTATGGTGCAGTTGATGTGCCACCGTCCGGCGTCTCTTTTCGGAGTGGAACAACGCGGATATATCAGAAAGGGGTATAAAGCCGACTTGGTTGTGGTAAAGCCGCATACACCATGGACAGTATCGCCTACATGTATTGAAAGCAAATGCGGGTGGAGTCCGATGACCGGACATCAATATGACTGGCAGGTGGTGCATACATTCTGTAACGGTCATGCCGTATACAGTGCCGGGGATTTTTCGAATGACTATCATGGTGAGGAAATAAGTTTTAGCGTGTAGTTTGAAAAAGATATTATCATATAAGGTACATGATATAGAACCATATATCAACTGGTTGTATTTCTTTCATGCATGGCAGGTGACAGGGAAATCGGATGAAATAAAAGAGAAACTCCGCGCCGATGCATGTAAGATGCTTCGTAATTTTGACGACAGATACAACCTTCATGCCGTATTCTGTATATTGGATGCCAACAGCGAGGGTGACGACCTGATAGTGGATGGGATGCGTATTCCTATGCTGAGGCAGCAGAAACCGAGTGCCGAGGGTAAACCGAACCTTTGTCTTGCCGACTTCATACGTCCGGAAAGTTCAGGAATAAAGGACAAGATAGGCATGTTCGCTACGACTGTGGATACAGGGATGGAGACCGATTATGCCGGAGATCCGTACAACAAGATGATGGCACAGGTTCTGGCCGACCGCTTGGCTGAGGCTACGGCGGAAAAGATGCATGAAGACGTGCGCAAAAAATACTGGGGCTATGCCAAGGACGAACAACTGACAATGGATGAACTGCATCTGGAGAAATACCAAGGTATAAGACCCGCTGTCGGTTATCCTTCATTGCCCGATACCAGTGTGAATTTTATGATAGACAGGATGATCGGGATGAAAGAGATCGGAATCCGTCTGACGGAGAGTGGGGCGATGAAACCGCATGCGTCCGTTTCCGGTTTTATGTTTGCTCATCCTGATGCCTTCTATTTTGATTTGGGAAAGATAGGCGAAGACCAGTTGAAGGATTATGCCTACAGGCGGGGCGTGCCTGTAGAGATGATGCGCCGCTTCCTGGAAAATAGTCTGTTGAAAAAATAGAGGACCGATGATAGCGAGGATATTCATACCGATAATCATGATGATAGTGCTGCCCGACCTCTATTTTGACGCACACTACATCAGGCATATCAAAACCCATCGCTGGTGGAAACGACTATTATGGTGGACGCCGTGTATCCTGATGATCGCCTATACGATAGGATTGGTTTCTATCAGGAATTTTGCACCCGACGATCTGGCATGGTTGAACAATTACCTGTTTCTTCTGGGACTCGTGGTCATACCGAAGGCCTTGTTCGCATTATCCTCTTTTATCGGTTGGGCATATTGCCGTATCAATCATTCATATAAGAATTGGGGCGACAGAATAGGTGTGATTGCCTGCCTGATAACCATATACATATTAATATATGGCTCGACGATCGGATTCAGCAGATTAAATATCAGACGTGTGGATTATTATTCAAAGGATCTGCCCGCCTCTTTCGACGGATACAGAATGGTACAGTGGTCTGACGCCCATGTAGGTGCATATACAGGCAGGAGAGTGAAAATACTGCAACGCGCGATAGACAGTATCAATGCCCAGAAAGCGGATGTGGTATTGTTTACGGGCGACCTGCAGAATATGCAACCCCAAGAGATGAATCCGCATATAGGTAGACTGAGCAGTATAAAAGCCAAAGACGGGGTATACTCGATACTGGGTAATCATGATTATTCCAGATATATCAACGCTACTTCTTCAAAGAAGAAGGCCAATGAACATGAGGTGGTGGTGATGGAGAAACGTTTCGGATGGACACTGCTTCAAAACGAACACAGGGTGATACACCGCGGACAGGATTCGATCATCATCGCCGGAGAAGAAAACGACGGTCGTCCACCTTTCCCGCAGAAAGCCGATATAAAAAAGACACTTCAAGGCATATCAGATAAGAATTTCGTTGTCATGCTACAACATGACCCTACAGCATGGAGAAGGAACATATTGCCAAAATCGAATGCCCAACTGACGTTGAGTGGGCATACACATGCCATGCAGTTTGAAATCCTCGGTCATTCACCGGCTTCTTTCGTTTACAGGGAATGGGGCGGAATGTACTATGAAGGAGAAAGAGCCATGAATGTTTCTGTAGGACTGGGGGGCTTCGTGCCGTTCCGGTTTGGCGCTACAGGCGAGATCGTAGTGATAACATTGCATAAAACAAAATAACCCAATAAATCCATGAGAATCTTATATTGTATCTACCAATTGTTTATAGCGTTGCCTCTTTTCCTTGTGGCTACAATACTCACAGCCGCATTCACAACGATCGGTTGTATACTGGGCAACGGTCATATCTGGGGTTATTATCCAGGTATGATATGGTCGAAAGTGACTGTCGCTTTGTTTCTGTTGCCGGTCAAGGTGAAAGGAAGGGAAAACTTGCAGAAAGGTCAGTCGTATGTTTTTGTTGCCAATCATCAGGGTATGTTTGATATCTTCCTGATATATGGGTTTATCCACCGTAATTTCAAGTGGATGATGAAATACCAGTTGAGAAAAATGCCGTTTGTAGGCATTGCGTGCAAATATTCGCATCAGATATTTGTGGATAAACGCGGACCAAGCAAGATCAAAGCTTCTTACGACAAGGCGCGTGAGACATTGAGAGGTGGTATGAGTCTTGTGGTATTCCCCGAAGGTGCCCGTACCTTTACCGGACACATGGGTAAATTCAAACGTGGAGCTTTTATGCTTGCGGATGAGATACAACTGCCCGTCGTACCTCTCACGATAAACGGTTCATTCAACGTGATGCCCCGCATGCGCGATTTCCGTTGGATAACATGGCATCGTCTGACACTCACCGTACATAAGCCTATATTCCCGCAGGGAAAAGGACCAGAGAATATCAAAAGAATGGAGGCTGAAAGTTATCAAACCGTTATGTCCGGACTCGTGCCCGAACATCAGGGATTCGAAGAAAATCCAGATCAGTAATCAATCCTTAATCTTTGGGGATGGTGGGGTATTTGCGGAACCATCCGTCCATACGCAACCTGATGACACCAAAGAAAGCTTCTCCGAAGATGCCGCCCGACATTTTCGACACACCTTCACGGCGATTGACGAAGATGACAGGCACTTCCTTGATCTTAAAACCGATTTTGTAGGCAGTATATTTCATTTCAATCTGAAAGGCATATCCCTTGAAACGGATCTTGTCGAGAGGAATGGTCTGAAGTACTCTGCGGCGGTAACACTTGAAACCGGCTGTGGTGTCGTTGACATTGAATCCTGTGATGAAACGGACATACTTGGAGGCGAAATAACTCATCAGAACTCTGCCGATAGGCCAGTTGACCACGTTGACCCCGCTGACATATCTGGAACCGATAGCCACATCATATCCCTCATCGTTGCATGCAGCATACAGACGTGGTAAATCGTTAGGATCATGGCTGAAATCGGCATCCATTTCAAAAATATACTGATAGTTGCGCTGCAAAGCCCATTTGAAACCGGTGATGTAAGCAGTACCTAAACCCAGTTTACCTTTGCGTTCAAGTATAAACAGGCGGTCGGTAAACTCACAATCCATAAGATGGTGTACAATGGCTGCCGTTCCATCCGGAGAACCGTCGTCAATAACTAAAATGTGGAAACATTTGTTTAATGAGAAAACCGCACGTATGATCTTCTCTATATTTTCCTTTTCATTATAGGTAGGAATAATAACAATACTGTCGCTTTCGTTCATAATAGTTGTCTGATATTTCAGGCAAAGTTAATATAATTTTCTGATAACTGATTGCATATCATAGAAATTTAGTAATTTTGCACAGAATTTCATAATGGAAATAAAGCAACTGCAAAATCTCTACGCCAAGTTGCCGCAGATTGGGGCCTTGGCAGAGTCGTTGGAAAATAATCAGGTAAAGACTATTTTCCTTGACGGACTATTGTCTTCTGCTGCACCCATGGTGTTCAGCAGTCTTTTTACCAAATATCAGTCTACCGTACTTTTTATACTGAATGATGCCGATGAAGCGGGATATTTCTATCATGACCTGACACAGGTGATGGGTGAAGACTTTGTCTTATATTTCCCTTCGTCTTACCGCAGGGCGGTGAAATACGGTCAACGTGATTCCGCCAACGAGATATTGAGAACGGAGGTATTGAGCCGACTGGCATCGGACAAAAAACATCTGTATGTCGTGACATATCCCGATGCGGTAGGTGAACTTGTCGTGTCGCGCAGGAATCTTGATGAACGGACTGTCGCTTTGAGAAAAGACCAGACGGCAGACATTATGGAGATAGAAAAAAACTTGCTGGCGTTGGGTTTCGAAGAAGTGGATTATGTCTATGAACCGGGACAGTTTGCCATACGCGGCAGTATACTGGATGTCTATTCGTACAGTAGCGAATATCCTTTCCGTATCGACTTCTTCGGTGATGATATCGATTCTATCAGGACATTCGAAGTGGAAACGCAGTTGTCTAAAGACAATAAAGACAGTATTGAGATCGTTCCCGAACTGAACAGTTCAACGGTTGACAAGGTCTCGCTGATGAAATTTTTGCCCGAGAACACAATCGTCGTTTATAGGGACTTTCTTTTTGTACGCGATTCCATCGATCAGACCTATCAGGACGGTTTTAGCAACCAAGCGATATCGGAACGACTCGAAAGTGCCACTGAACAGGAGAAGAAGCAGATATATGAGGAGATGAATAAGGAGAGTCAACTAATAAGCGGTGCACAGTTTACTTCTGATGTCATAGACTTCCGCCGTATAGAATTCGCTCATACGCCATCAGGAAACCCTCAGACTGTTATCAAATTCAATGTTTCTGCCCAACCGTTGTTCCATAAGAATTTCGAAATGCTGCAACAGGCATTGGAAGAATATATAGGTAAGGGTTATCAGTTGTATATCCTTGCGGACAGTCAGAAACAGAATCAGCGGTTGAGGGATATTTTTGACGAAATGGCAAATACCAGTCATACCACTCCTCTTGCGTTTACTGCTGTGGACAAAACCTTGCATGAAGGGTTCGCCGATGATGATCTGAAGATATGTTTCTTCACCGACCATCAGATATTCGACCGTTACCATAAATACAACCTCCGTTCAGATAAGGCGCGTAGCGGTAAGGTCGCCTTGTCGCTGAAAGAGATCAATGAACTGAGCATCAATGACTACATAGTACATGTAGATCATGGAATAGGCAGGTTTGGCGGACTGGTCCGTGTGCCGCAGGGCGGCGGTTATCAGGAAATGGTACGCATCGTGTATCAAAATAATGATGTGGTATTTGTTTCTATCCATTCGCTGTATAAGATATCCAAGTATAAAGGGAAAGACGGAGAACCGCCGCGACTAAGTAGACTGGGTACGGGAGCATGGGAAAACATGAAGGAACGCACGAAGAAAAAGTTGAAAGACATAGCGCGCGACCTGATTAAACTCTATTCCCGAAGGAAAAAAGAAAAGGGATTTTCATACAGTGCGGATTCTTTCATGCAGCATGAGTTGGAAGCCAGTTTTCTATACGAAGACACGCCAGACCAGTTGAAAGCCACCAACGATGTAAAATCGGATATGGAAAAAGCCCGTCCGATGGACCGACTCGTCTGTGGGGATGTAGGATTCGGTAAAACAGAAGTGGCGGTACGTGCCGCCTTCAAAGCTGCTGCCGACAGCAAACAGGTAGCTGTACTGGTGCCTACGACGGTATTGGCTTACCAACATTACAAAACATTTTCAGACAGACTGAAGGATTTCCCTGTACGTGTCGATTATCTGTCAAGGGCGCGCAGTGCCAAACAGACGAAGGAAGTGCTGGCAGATTTGGAGTCGGGAAAGGTGGACATCTTGATAGGAACACATAAACTGATAGGTAAATCTGTCAAATTCAAAGACTTAGGATTGCTTATCATAGATGAGGAACAGAAATTCGGCGTGTCGACAAAAGAGAAACTGCGCCAGATGAAGGTAAATGTAGATACACTGACAATGTCGGCGACGCCTATACCGAGAACATTGCAGTTTTCTCTGATGGGAGCACGTGACATGAGTGTCATACAGACACCGCCGCCTAACCGTTACCCGATACAGACCGAAGTGCATACGTTCAGTTCTGAAATTATAAAGGATGCCATCAACTTCGAGATGAGTCGTAATGGACAGGTGTTCTTTGTCAGCAACCGTATATCCAGTCTTGCGGAGTTGGAAATGATCATACACGAGACAGTACCAGATGCCCGAGTGGCAGTGGGACACGGACAGATGAATCCTGAAGAACTGGAGAAAATCATATTAGGTTTTGTAAACTATGACTATGATGTGTTGTTGTCAACTACGATTGTGGAGAATGGGATTGACATCCCGAATGCAAATACTATTATCATCAACCAAGCTCAACATTTCGGTCTGAGTGATCTTCATCAGATGCGTGGAAGAGTAGGACGAGGAAACCGTAAGGCATTCTGTTACCTCTTGGCACCACCAACATCACAACTGAATACGGAGGCCAGACGTCGTCTTGAGGCGATAGAAAACTTTTCAGATCTGGGAAGTGGTATACATCTCGCTATGCAAGACTTGGACATAAGAGGTGCCGGTAATCTGTTGGGAGCGGAACAAAGCGGGTTTATAGCCGATCTTGGTTACGAGACATATCAGAAAATTCTCAATCAGGCTATGACCGAATTGAAAAATGAAGAATTTAATGACTTGTATACGGAAGATATAAAACAGGACGAATTATCCGGTGATATATTCGTAGACGACTGTCAGTTGGAGAGTGACTTGGAAATGTATTTCCCAGAATCGTTTGTCCCGAACAGCAGTGAACGAATATTATTATACCGTCAACTCGACAGTATAGAGCGGGATGAGGAACTGAGCGTGTTCAGAAACAATATCATAGACCGATTTGGTAAGGTGCCGCCTGAAGGGGAAGAACTGATGAGAGTGGTGTCTCTGAGAAGAATAGGTAAAAGTCTGGGGTGTGAGAAGATATACCTTAAGGGGGGGAACATGAGTCTGTACTTCGTAAGCAATCCCAACAGTGCTTATTATAAGAGTAACGCCTTCGATAAGGTCTTGAATTACATCGGAACCAATCCGCGCAGATGTAATTTGCGCGAGGCAAAAGGCAAACGTTCTATGATTATATCAGACGTGAAATCAGTCGAAGAGGGTGTCAGTATACTAAAAGATATAGATAAATGATCATCATAACAACTATTTTAATATATTTTCTCGTCTTATTTATTTTTAGTAAGGTAATAAGTAGAAAATCAGCAGATAACTCCTCTTTTTATGTCGCCAACCGTAAGTCATCATGGTTCTCTGTGGCATTTGGTATGATAGGAGCGTCTATTTCCGGCGTCACGTTTGTGTCTGTACCCGGAATGGTCGAAAAGACAGGCATGACTTATATGCAGACATGCATAGGGTTCGTTTTCGGTTACTTTGCAGTAGCCTTTATGCTGTTGCCCATTTATTATAAGTTTAAACTTACAACGATATATACTTATCTCGACATGCGTCTGGGTCGTTCTTCGTATAAGACAGGTGCTTCTTTCTTTTTGTTGTCAAAGATGACAGGGGCTGCGGTAAGATTCTATGTGGTATGTATGATACTCCAGAGATATGTGCTCGATCCGTTGAACGTCCCCTTTGTGGTAACGGTCATCGCATTGTCTGGATTGATATGGATATATACACATAAGTCGGGTATGAAGACCATTGTATGGACAGACTTTTTTCAGACCATCTGTATGTTCGCGTCTCTCATATTGATAATCATCTACGTGATGCATTCCTTGAATATGGGAATAGGGGATGCTGTTTCAGCTATAGCGTCAGATCCGAGAAGCAAAATGTTCGTCTTTGATGATTGGATTTCCACACAAAACTTTTGGAAACAGTTTGTCAGCGGTATATTTATCGTCATTGTGATGACAGGTCTGGATCAGGATATGATGCAAAAGAATCTTACCTGTAAAACACTCAAAGATGCGCAGAAGGATATGTGCACTTATGGATTCGCCTTTGTCCCGGCTAATCTTCTGTTTCTCTCGTTAGGAATTTTACTTCTGATGCTGGCATCGCACCAAGGAATAAGTATACCGGCTACAGGTGATGAATTACTGCCGATGTTTGCCGCTACTGGCAGAATGGGGCAGACGGTCGTGGTTCTGTTCACTATCGGTATAGTGGCGGCATCGTTTAGCAGTGCCGACTCCGCACTTACATCCTTAACAACAAGTTATTGCATAGATATAAAAGGACAACCGGATAATGAAACACTGCGTAAGAGAACACATATCATGATCGTATCTGTTTTTGTCCTGTTTATATTGCTATTCAGAATCATCAATTCGACCAGTCTGATTGATGCCATATATATATTGTGTTCGTATACTTACGGTCCTTTGCTTGGATTGTTCGCTTTTGGATTGTTGACGAAACACCAAGTAAATGATAAAATGGTTCCATATATAGCAGTGGCTTCACCGATAATATGCTATTTTATTAACATATTTTCAGCATATTTTATCGGTTATCAATTTGGTTACGAACTCCTAATGATTAATGGAGCTATTACATTTTTGGGTTTGTATTTGTTAAGGCTTAAATAACATTTGTTTCAATACGACCCTGTATATTATGAATGATTAACAAAAATCATGCTTTGTGGTAATTAAATTCGCAAAAAAAATTACCAAATAAAAAAAAAGTGTGTTTTAGCGAAAAAAAGTATCGAAAAAATTTTTTTATAATAGAAAATGCTGTATATTTGCACTAACAAAATGAATAATATTCTGATACAAAGGTTATCAGTCAATATAAAGATATTTAATGGTTAAGGTTTATGGTTGATTAATTTAGTTTTTTTAAAGTATTGAGAATAGGGTCACGCTGAGATAGCGAGACCCTTTTTCCTTTTTATTACTTTCCTATTTCAGAAAGATATCTGTCGGCCTCTATGGCAGCTTTACAACCACTGCCTGCGGCTGTAATAGCTTGACGGTAATGAGGATCGGCTATATCTCCGGCTGCGAATACTCCTGGAATCTTTGTTTTAGGTGTTCCATCGATAGTTATTATATATCCGGTTTCATCCGTATCCAACCATTCCTTGAAAACATCCGAGTTTGGTTTGTGACCGATAGCGAGGAAAAAACCATCAATATTAATATCTACTTTCTCTTCATCAGATTCTCCGGCGCGTTTGATAAGATGCGCACCTTCTACACTGTCTTTGCCAAAAAGTCCAAGAGTGTTATGCTCAAAGAGTATTTCAATATTCACATTTTCCATGACACGTTTCTGCATCACTTTCGATGCACGTAGAAAAGGTTTACGTACTATCAGATAAACTTTTTTGGCAAGTCCTGCAAGATAAAGAGCATCTTCGCAGGCTGTGTCGCCACCTCCCACTACTGCTACCGTTTTCTTACGATAAAAGAAACCGTCACATGTGGCACATGCCGAAACACCTCTTCCATTATACTTCTTTTCGTCATCAAGACCGAGATACTTGGCAGAAGCCCCGGTGGCGATAATAACAGTCTCTGCTTCTATGATACGACCTTCATCTGTGGTCAGGCGATAAGGACTTTTTGACAAATCGGCTTTTACGATTTCTCCATCTCTTATATCAGCTCCAAACCGCTCAGCCTGTTCTCTGATGTCCATCATCATCTGATTGCCATCCACACCTTGTGGATATCCTGGAAAGTTCTCAACCTCTGTAGTCTGTGTCAGTTGTCCTCCTGGTTGAATACCTGCATATTCTACAGGTTTGAGGTTTGCACGTGATGCGTATATCGCAGCGGTATAACCAGCAGGACCGCTACCAATAATAAGGCAACGGACTTTTTCTATATGATCCATAAGTTTTATTTTATAATAGATACACGTTTATAGAACGTGTATCTACGTAATATTATTTATTAAGAAGTTCTTCTATTCTCTTTTCAATGTTTTCAATTTTTTCAGTCGGTTCGAAACGGGCTTCTACCAAACCGAATTTATTGATAAGGAATTTTGTAAAATTCCATTTGATGTCAGGTTTCTGTTTATAATCAGGATCGGCTTTAGTAAGCATGTCATCCAAAATACTTGCAATAGGGTGGGACATATCCCATCCGGCAAACCCCTTCTGTTCTTTCAAATATTGGAAGAGAGGTTCTGATTCCTCACCATTGACTTTTATCTTTTTGAATTGAGGAAACTCCGTTCCATAATTCAATTTACAGAAATCATGTATGGTTTCATCCGTACCTGGAGCCTGCTGACCAAATTGATTACAAGGAAAATCAAGAATCTCAAAACCTTTACTATGATATTTCTCATAGAGTTTCTCTAATTCTTCATACTGTGGTGTGAATCCACATTTTGTGGCTGTGTTTACGATAAGTAATACCTCATTGGCGTATTCTTTAAGTGTTACGTCCTTACCTTTCCTGTCTTTTACAGTAAAATCATAAACTGTTTTCATTTTTGTTATAATCTCTTCTTTAATAATGATAATTAATTATTAAGCACAAAAATACAAAATAATTATCTAATTGCAAATACATTACGGATAATTAACATACAAAAAATGCGTTAAGTATATGCAACTACTCAACGCATTTTTAATATCTTTAAAAAAGAATTTATATCTTATTTTTTGCTAGCTTTACCGTAGCGGCTCAAGAACTTGTCTACGCGACCTGCTGTATCGACAAGTTTGTTCTTACCTGTATAGAACGGGTGAGATGTACTAGAGATTTCGACTTTTACCACTGGGTAAGTTTCGCCTTCAAACTCTACTGTTTCTGTAGTCTTGCATGTAGACTTTGATAGGAACATATCGCCGTTGGACATATCCTTGAATACGACGGGGCGATAGTTTTCTGGATGAATTCCTTTTTTCATTTTATTATTTTCTTAAAATTATTATATTCGAGCTGCAAAGGTACTAACTTATTTTCATTATAGCAAATATTTTTCTTCTTTTATTTTGTTTACTACCTTAAAATGACGATATTTGCAGTATGAAAGCAGATAATATAGAACGTCATCCATTAAAGCCGTTTTTGCCGGAGGGTGCTAAACTTTTGATGTTAGGGAGTTTTCCCCCATCAACAAAGAGATGGTGTATGGATTTCTTTTATCCTAATTTTATCAATGATATGTGGCGCATTTTCGGCCTTATATTCTTTGATGATAAGGAGCATTTTATTATTAGCGGTGAGAAACGCTTTGATCGTGAATCTATTATAGATTTTCTGAAAGAAAAGAAAATTGCCATATACGATACGGCTTATTCAGTAAGACGGACAAAGAATACGGCCTCGGACAAGGATCTGGAAATTGTAGAGCGCACGGATATTGATGCTTTGTTAAAGTTGATCCCGGATTGTCATACGATTGTTACTACAGGACAGAAAGCGACCGATCAGTTAGTTGATCATTTTTCTATTGTTCAGCCTAAAGTTGGTGGGTATGTCGATTTTGAATATAAAGACAACCCCATGCGATTATATCGTATGCCCAGTTCTTCAAGGGCGTATCCTATGCGATTGGAAAAGAAAGCCGAATATTATAAATCTTTGTTCTCTTTTCTCAGTCTATAGCCATTAAAGGCATTTATACATTCAGTGATGCCGAATATCAGGCAGCAGTATCCGATAATGATCAGAGGAATACTTGCCGACTCCATCGGATATAATAATACGAACAGACCAGTTAATAAGATAAGTGAGGGTAAAACATAAAATCCCCAAGATACCTTACCTATTTTTTTCACATTGATAAGGACGATAAACTGATTTATTGCTCCCAATACGAGTATGGCACCTAGTACATACATTAATATAGATACGAATGTGGCTGGCATTAAAGCTAGAAACAGTCCAAGAATGACACTTCCCAATCCGACGATAGGGAATATAGGTTTACCTCCAGATATCACATTTCCTTCTGAATCTAAAACTTGTTCAGGACATTCGTTCCTTTTTGACGACCAGTATGTTATCAAGGAGAAAACACCAGGAAGAAGGAACAGTACTCCTATACAAATTGTTATTCCTGTCATTGTGTCTGTGGGATATTTAATAAGTAAAATACCTACAATAATCGAGCATATAGCACGAAAAATAGAACTTTGTAGAACTTTCATTTTTAGTTTTATTAAAAGATTATGATGCAAAAATACGAAGAATGTGTTGAAAATAGAAATTTTTCTGTATTTTTGTAGGTAAATATATGAAAGATATGACTTATTTATACTTAGTAAGACACGGGGAGACGTTTGATAACATCAATCAGATATTGCAGGGACAGACGGATGGAGAGTTGACTGCAAATGGAATAAGACAAGCCGAAGAAGTCAGGGATAGACTTAAAAATGAACATTTTGACGCTGTCGTATCCAGTGATTTACAACGTTCTATTGATACTGCCACTATTATAGCCCAGCCGCATCATCTTGATGTAGAAACCGTAGAATTGCTTAGAGAGAGAGACTGGGGCGGATTCACAGGCGAATATATTCCTGATATCAAAGGAAAAAAATGGCCGGATGATGTAGAGTCATTGGAAAAGATGTTGTCAAGAGCACATAATTTCATCACATATATAAAGGCAAAATATGAAGGAAAGAGGGTGATTGCCGTGGGACATGGTATCATAAATAAAGCCATACAGGCTGTCTATTATAAAAAAGCGATGAATGAAATACCCAAAATGGACAATGGTGAGGTGAGAATATTGATATTATAAGAGATTAGTATGAGGAATCGGACTATGGAAGATATAAGTGAGATACTTGACAGGTATATAATGCCTGCCAAACAGTTGTTCCAGTTATCTTCGGAGAGTCTGGTGCAACCTGTAAGTCGGCTTGTTGATGATGACATAAGTGAATCTGATTTGATAGAAGCGTTGGATATGATAGGATATAAGCCCTATATCAGTAATGATATTGTATGGGATCAGGAATACAGTGTCCCAGCTCATTTTAAGATCAAATTTATAAGAGATACCCAAACGATAGGTTTGTATAGTCCCTATGATAAGAGTTTATGCAAATCGCGACTGCTCAAATGCATCATTCTCAATGCCTGCTACAACGAAGAAAAATGTATAAGAGATTTCTGCCGATACATGAATCGGCAACAGGACATGTGCAGTATGGATATCTCGGATGATCAGGTAACGGATTATCTGAAATGGATGGTCATGCATACGCCTTCCCCCAAAAGTACTTATGCGGCAGTAGTCTTATATTATCTCAATAGGGCGGAATCATATATCCTTTCTCCCGACCAGTTGCAGTATATACGTGAGAATCCCAATTTGTTAATGAAAACACATATATGAAAGTAACTTTATTCCATAGAAAAGACCATACGGAGATATCTGTTATTGAATGGACCGAACTCATGCAACGGATCCGTAAAGGTTACTGGCGTGATATCGTAGAAAAATGCCGTAAAGAAGCTATAGGAGGAGATGAACTGAAAAAACGTTTGCCGGCATTCGGAGTCAGTGTGACTTTTACGGGTGGGGATGAGGCCGCTAATGTAGTGGGTTATAATCATATCATAGGAATAGACTTTAATAAGGTCTTGTCTAGGGATGATAAAAGTATGGATAAGATAGATGAGTGTCGCAACATTTGTCATGATATTCCTTCGGTCGTTGGTTTCTATGTCACCAAGAGTGGTCTTGGCTTCCGACTGTTCGTATTGGTTAATACTGGCATTGACGAACACAAGATAATATATCATCCATTACAGGAATATTTCGAAAATTTGTTCAGTCTCCAGGCCGATGATAAATATATGGATATAACCCGTTTGAGCTTCGTCACTTATGATGCGGATTGCCTATACAGAACCATAGAAGAAGCAGAACCGTTTGATATGGGGAAACTTGTACCTGAAATAAAAAAGAGAAATGAACAGAAAAAGATAGAGGCTTTGGAAGATAAGGTATGTAAATATCTCACTAAAATTTACGATTTCAGATATAACAAACGTGAGCATGTAGTACAGATAAGACTAAGAGGTGATAATAAGAACATATTACCTGCATCATCTTGTTGGAAAGATGTAGACGACAGGCAATTTGATACGATAGTAAATACGATTAATAATGAATGCGCCCGAATAACATATAACCAGTTTAAATGGATTTATGACAATGATTTGGTTAAACAAGAATTTGACCCTCTGAAAGAGTTTGATTCACAATTGTCCGACTGGGACAATCATGACTACATAGATGATTATATCTCTCAACTTCATTTTCAAGATAGAGATAAATATATAGAATTATTTAGGATATGGGTTGCTATGATGTATCGGTCATGGAATAATCCGGAAAAAAATAATAACAGAATACTGTCATTGGAAACAACCGAGGCAAATACAGGTAAAACGGAATGGCTGATCAATCTGTTGCCACCGGTATTAAGACGGTATTGTGTAGCTACAAGTCTTGACTTTATGCCAGATGATATGAGTAAGTATCTGTTGATGATTATAGAAGATTATGATGGTCGTAACACGGACAAGATAAAGAAGATACTGTCGTCGGTTCATCATCCTTCAATAGTATTTACAACCTCCAGACCTGTGAACCTGCATGATAGAGATTTGGATATAGTGAGGTTCGTCGTACATAAAAAAGATGGAGACGATATTCACGTCCCCATCGATTATTTTAATTTTTATAGCCAAATAAAATATCTGGCATCTAAATGATTGTTTTATCTGCGTCCGCCACCAAAGTGACCTCCTCCAAAACTGGAACTTCCTCCGCCATTGCTGTTGCCACCGAAACTGGAACCTCCACCGCTTCTTGTTCCACCGAAACTGGAACTGCCACTACTTCTGCTACCGCCAAAGTTTGAACTTCCACTGCTGAATCCAGATGATGATCCACTGCGGCTAGGTGTGCTGAATGATCTCGGAGTAGGTGTCGTGTTTGTTCCCGAAGATCTGAAAGAACCTGATTCACTTCCTCTGTTACTTCCAAATGAAGATCCTCTGCTACCTCCGAATATGGGGCTGTTACTATCATTTCCTCTAGTTACTGTAGTACGAGTAGAACTTTCACGTCCGTAGCGACTGCTGTTGCCAAAACTCCTTTCATTTCCAGATACTCTGTTTTGACTATCATAAGATCCGTTACGATTATTGTCGTATCCACCACCTCTGTTGCCAAATCCATCGTTACTGTGATTGGAGGTACCACTGCGGTATCCACGGCTATTACCAAATCCTCCATTATTGTTACCACCACGATATCCTCCGCGATCGAAATTATCTCTCATTCCATATCCGTCACGCCCGAAAGAACGTCCGTTGTAATAGCTTCTGTTTCCATAACTTCTCCATCCGTGTCCACCTCTGTATGTAGCATAGAAATCAGGGCGACCGAAATAATAATAACTACGTGTAGGGTAACGGGAATAGATGCGGAAATGCCAGTAACCATCGCCCCAATACAGTGGACGGTAGAAATAATTTGCATTGCAGAACAGATCATATTGCCAATCGTAAAGAATATACGAAAGATCCATATTACGTCGTGTCCAGTAAGAACTATATACATCGTCGTAATCACCGATACTCATCAGATAGTCGAGATTCACCTCGTAAGCGGCTTCGTATTGGTCGTCCGTAAGATTTAGCTCGTATGCCATCTTGTCCGTCAGGAAAAGAGCTTCGTTACGTGCCTGTTCGTAACTCATGGCGCTAGCTGATACTGTTATAGTGAACAGTGCTGTCAGGACTAATATTAACTTTTTCATAATCGTATGTTTTAAGTTGTTATATGTTTTATTTCTTTATCACGCTACAAAGAAACAACAAAAATACGGTGTATGAAAAGGAAATTCCCTACTTCCAGAGAGGAAAACCCCTAAAACATTAATATTGTTCCAGATGTAATATAAGAGTGGATGATTGTAAAACCATATCAGAACCGTTCAATTTGAGAATCTTGAAATGCTCATAAAGCGAATTGATACCATACGGCTGCATCACAGTATAGTCGGTAAGCAATGTGTCACCATTTTCGCGGTCATAACCATAAGGAGAAGATAGAAGCAAAGAATCGCCTGTGTTATTGAACCTAACAAGGATATGACTATGTATGCCGTCGGCATCATGCAGATCTAACAGTTTGCTTTCTACCGACCAGTATAGACGTTTATCGGTTAAGGTCAGGGTCTTACCTGTAGATATCGTATCTATTGATGCCAATTTCCAATAACCGTCCAGTTTTCCATTCCCGGAACTTTCTATTGTACAAGAATATACTAGTACTGACAGTATAAATAATAATATAAAATATTTAGTCTTCATTAGAATATACCACTTTTAGAGATTGTAAATTGGAAACCGGTGTTGTTACCCATCAGTCGTCCTCTGTCTAGTCCGAAACCACCTTTTATAGCCCATCCACTCAACTTGTTTGCAAATTTGTATGTGGCTTCTGCCAGTACGCTCAAGTCTTTTCTGGGTTCGGTGTAAGGGTCGTCGTAAGTACCCCATCCTTTTTCATAAGAGACAAGAATACGATAATGCAAATGTGCGACAGGATCACCGCTCACTCCAAGATGAAATGCATAAAAGCGGTTGTCCTTGATTCTAATAGTGCCGTCTTCATTATATATAGGTGACAGATAGAGAGGATTACCCATCACTTGGCCCCAATGCTGCCATCCTGTGTTAATACCGTGATTGTAGTAATTGTCTATTCCTCCGATGTGGTCTGAAACAGTAGATGTGTGGTCGTGATATATAGGACCGCTCTGATATTTTGTGTATAGGTATTCAAATAAAATATTATTAATAGCTTTGGCGTATTTAAGTTTCAGTTCTATACCTAGCATGATGTCTTTTAAACTATACAAAAAATATCTTTTACTTTTTCTCACTTGCCATTCATCACTTTCACCATATCCATTATAGTCAAGCAGAAACATCGAAGAATGGTCTTCAAAGAAATGATCAGCGTAGATACCCAAATTCCATGTATCATAATCCCAGTTCGCTCTTATTACCCAACTGCCCAATTGATCACCGGACACATTCTGGTATGTTGTTTCGCCATTATCAGAACCACCAGGCAAAAAAGCATTCCAATAGTCTTTCAGTCCTGTTCCTCCTTTTGACGGTTGCATCACACCGTTTTCGTCGGGTCTATAAGCTGTACCGCCAAAGATCGTTGCCATTTCCAGTCCCATTTCCAATGAGAAAGGGAAAAATACATCTTCATTGCCTATTTTGAGATATCCTGCTTTGCTATGGTATAGACCGTTATCGAAATATTTTGATTTTTTCTGAGTAAAGTCGTGTTGCCAGTTTTCATCTGTCAGCATTCCAAAAGCAACGTGTCCTTTAAGATGCAACCATCCGCGAGTCAGAGGAATCGTCCAATAATCGGGCAATGCAATGCGTACTTGTGGGACAGGACGGGCGTTGATACCAAGAGTTTGTGAACCGCTGCTCAGTTCATTATTCTTAAGTTCCATTGGATATTGTTTGGAACCGATGGAAACAGTGCCATGCAACCATCTCGCCTCGATGAAAGCCTGTTGAACGACAACTTTACTAGTAAAATGATAAGTTGCAGCCATATCCAGGCCATATCCCAGTCCCCATTTATATGCAGAGTCGGTGCGTAGTGGTCTTATCACACTGCCACGCAGATATCCGTTCACATTTTCTAGGGAACTAAGTCCATATTTATTAGCATTGAGCCATAATGGAGTCTTTTCATTCCCTTCAAACGAAGATGTTGCCTGCATCTCCACATTGTATTCTATACCATCTAGTATTGAATTCGTTTTCTGTGCGTTGATATTCATGGCAACATAAGAAAAAATTGCAATAAAGTATTGTGGTCTTATTCTCATCTGGTTGTTGTTTTCCGGGTTATCATTGTATTAATCACAATGTGGAATAGTATATATATAATCGCATCGATTATTACAATATAAGTAGCATAAATATAGTGATTCAGTATCATATTCATAATGATGAAAAATATGGATAAAGACAATATTATTAATAAAGTCTTATGCTGGTTAAGACCGACTTGCATCAGTCTGTGGTGGATATGATTCTTATCAGCATCAAAAAGAGGTTTCTTGTGATATAACCTTATCAATATAACCCTGACTACATCAAAACAAGGGACAATCAATAAAGTATATGCCAAAAGCAAACCATCCTTTCTATATGGCATAACATTGGGGTTATCCATCGAGTATTTGACAAATAGGAATCCAAGGATAAAACCGATAGTGAGACTTCCTGAATCTCCCATGAAAATCTTTTTTTTGTTGGTAGAATTGCCAAACATGTTATAATATAAATAAGGAACCAGAACACCTATTAGACCGGCAATAAGAATGACATAAGCCCATACGCCCTGTTGGGCGAATAAGAATAAAAAACCCAAGAGAGCGATAATAGAGATGCTGGCTGCCAATCCGTCAATCCCGTCAATTAGATTAATGGCATTATTGATAAAAACGATAATAAAGACGGTAAGGGGGAAACTTATATAATAAGGTATTTCCCATATTCCGAATAGTCCATATAGGTCGTTTATATAAAGAAATGCCATCGGCATAAGGCACGCTGCTATAATTTGTACGGTAAACTTAGGAGTAGCATGGAGCCCAATAATATCATCTATTATTCCTACAAAATATATCAGAATAATGCTTAGCATAAAATAAAGGCTGGATATATTTATCTGGATTTTATCCCCCTCTTTTGTAGCATTGAGTAATATCAATGCAAGAATAAAAGCAAGCATCATGCTTGGCATAAAAGCGATGCCACCTAGTCGTGGTACTGCATTCTTATGTATTTTCCTTTTATTAGGAATATCATATAGTTGTCTTTCTTTGCAGAATTTTAATATGAAGGGTATTGATATAAATCCACACAGCGCACTGGTGATAAATGCTCCGATTGTGAATAGTATATATAGCAGCATAAGCAATTCATTTTATATATATAACTATATAATAAAGATATTATTGCATGCTTTTTATCTTAATTTAAATTCAAATATCTTTTTCATATATTTGAATGATATAAGAAACAAATTAGTCTTCAGTCTATAATTTCTGCATGCCATGACATCTTCTTTTGTCGTCAGTAATCTGTTACGTATGTTTTTCGTACTTGCTCCCCCAGTCCTCATCGTAACAAAATCCATATTGATATATTTCGCCTTGATATGGTATTTATAAAATAAACGTACCATCATGTCATAGTCTGATGCTATTTTATAATGAAGGGAATATAAACCATATTTTTCATAAATATGTCTGCGTACATAGAAAGTGGGGTGGGCTGGCATGAAGCCAAATCTCAACATCATAGGATTGAATATAGCCGAAGAATAATATCTCACACATTTATCAGGATTATCATTATGTATGAAATGGACATCACCGTAAACAGCGTCTATACCTTCGTCAAAGGCCTTCGCTATTTTTTCCACCACATCATTTGAAGTAAAGAAATCATCGGAATTAAGTATACCGATAATGTCTCCGGTACAATGCTGAATACCCTTGTTCATCGCATCGTAAATACCTTTATCTTTTTCTGAAATCCAATGAAGCCGTCCATTGAATTCTTGCTCGTATTTACGGATAATATCCAGGGTGTTGTCTGAGGAACAACCATCAATAAGCCAGTATTCGATATTGCTATAGGTCTGTTTAAAAACAGATAATATAGTAGATTCTATTGTGCTTGCACTATTATATGTAACTGTAACTATTGAAATCTTCATTATAAATTTAGTAAAAGAATGTTTTTAACAATATTATATCTGAATTGAATCTTTCTTAGAAATGAATATGTACTTTTCTCTGCTGTCGGAGAAGCATTGTTTCCATGTCTTCTAAAATTAATTAATCTATCGGATATGAAAATTGTTTTATAATAGAATGCAGATACATTACCGATCCATATATCGTGCATTGGAATATTTTTGGGGAAAGGTAAACATTTGTTTAGCACTCTGCGGTTAAAAGACATGCAACAACCAAGATAGCCATTTTTAATAACTAAATTATATAAAAGTCCTTTTTTCGTATTATTCATTTTATAGAATGAATCGGAAATAATATCCATATTTTTATCAACTACACAACAATCGCTAATAACACAGTCATAGTCTTGTAGATACCGTAGATTTATCTCAACCTTATTTTTAATCCAAATATCATCTTGATCGGAAAGAAAAATATAGTTGCCACTGGAAGCCTTCAAAGCATTCTCAAAGTTATCTATTGGAGAATTTGTCTTGGGCCCATTAATTATCTTTATTCTTGTATCATTAAATGAATGAATGAGGGATAATGTATGGTCTGTAGAACCATCATCTGATATTATAATTTCATCCTCATCATGAAGTTGTGAAATAATAGATGATAATTGTTCTTTGATGTATTCTTCACCATTATATGTAGCTATGCAAACTGATATCATTTTAAATATATTTTTTGATTATATGAATAAGGAAGCACAAGCTCTTTGTTTTTATGCTCAATGCCATTGTATGCTTTATAAAGGATAGAATAAGACAAAAATATTCAGACGCTCTTTTTGTCTTGAAATAATTTAAAAAATCATTTATGTACTGATCGTATCTATTAAGAAGCACTTTTACATTTGTTTCATTATTAGAGAATGTTTGAAATGCGTGTAATTTTATAACACAGAATGTTTTATTATATTTCTCGAACCTATCGAGAAAACAAAAATCACTAAAATCTAAATGGATTTTTTCATTGTAACCCCCACATTTAATATAATCAGGAATATGAACACAAAGGCCACTGTTAACAGGCATGTAATCGTGAAGGCTCAATACCCCATCCTGTACTATTATACCTCTCATACCCATATGAGTTCGCTTTGAAGGTGAAAATGGGCTACCGTTGTTCAACGTTATTATGGGTGCAAACAGTTTAACATTAGGATTGTCTGTAATGGCATTAGTATAGTACAAATATGCATTATCAGAAAAGCAAGTGTCTTGATCAAGAATTAACAACCAATCATAACCTTCATTTAAAGCAATTTTTGCCGCAAAATTATAAGCTGTTGACAAACCACTGTTGTTCTTATCTCTAATATATATGGCACGTTCATCTTCTATAGTTGAAGAACAATAATCATTAGATGAATTATCATATACGACAAATTTATCCCATCTCCGATCTGTAAGCAAAGTCTTATATGTCAACTGTTCTTGCAACACAGAATTGTAAATAACTATAACTGGTAGAATTTTCATATTCGTCAATTTGTTTTTACTCATATTCATTAGTTTAAAACCAATAAATCTGCATAAAATAGACTTATGCATAATAGCGAAAGTCCTATAATGAGTACAACTATATTAGAGATCCATCTTGGCCGAATTACGTAATATATATTTGTAAATAGTATTATGTCAACAATCCCATATAATTCATGTGTCCTAAATGCCAATACAGGTAATGAGGAAAACAGAAGAAAAGAAAAAATGGATAACCCCATTATTTTCAGCATTATTGGCAGATATTTATTATATTCTACAATAAGTTCATATTTTATTAACAGAAAAAAATAAATGAGTATTTCCACAAGAAAGACCATGTTGAACACATTAATTTCATCTCCTAATATTCCTTTTTCATTTAAATCTTTATATATCTCAATTTTATCTCCTATATAAGGGAGCGGGATAGCTGTGATAATGTCTATATGCAAAAAATAAATAATATAACCGACAGGAACAAGTGTAGCTAATAATATACGATGGATCTTCTTTAGTTCAGAATTTCCCATAAATATAAGAGGAAATAATACTAATGCCGAATAGTGGAAAAAAAGAGCTACACACATCATAAAAAAGAATGTCCATCTTCGCTTTTCAACCAAAGGTTTTAATGACAGCAGAAATATACCTGAAGCAATAGATGCACGAATCTGGGTCATATCATGTAAAATGAAATAATAGCCCATATATATTAAAATGCAGCAAAACCAAATATCAGAATAGCGTCTTATCGCAGCAATCTTTAAAGATACTCCTAAAATAGCGTATAAAAGCAACAAAGGACGAACACTATCAAAATCAAATACCTTATGGAATAAAAGAGACAACCAAATATATGATTTTTCTACAAATGTGGCAACTTCTTCCGAATCAGCATTAAAATAGAAATACTCATAATTTAAAGAGTCATTATCACATCCAATAGGACGAAATCCCGCTATGCAAATAAGTAAAAACATTATTCCTATATATACAATATCTTTATAATCAGTAGCATTATCCTCTATAAAGGAAAATGCTGCTACTAAAACAAATACTATAAATATTAGGGTTATCATTTTCTTATTCTATTTATTCCATATGTTTTTTGCATATCCATTGGATAGTTTGTTATATTGTATCTTGTTTGTTATAGCACAAATTGAGTTTACCAATATCAAAGCCAACACTATGCCATATAATCCACATCTTTTACCCAATAAAATAGCTATTGGTATATATATCACAGCCTCAAACAGAGTAACAACCGTCAATACACGTATTTTCCCTATGCCGAACAGAATATTAGAATAACAGGTGCTATAAATCAGAATAAGTATATATAGAGACATTAAAGCGGAAAAACTGAATGATATTGTGATTTCATCTCCGACCCATATTTTATAAACATAAACGGATATTAGGTCCATTATTATTAATAGCAAAAATATAATTAGCATCAGTTTGTGCATTTTCTTCATCACATTTTTAATCCAAGTCCAATCGCCTTTTGTGTATGCATCGGTAGTAGCCGACCATAATGGTGCAGCTATAATAGAAAAAATTAATAGTATAAGACTATAATATCGATATGAGATCTGATATGGTGTAACTTCAGCAGGGGTGAACAAATTCGATATTAATAAATTTGAAGATGCGAATATTACCAAACCGGATATTTGAACAATAAAGAAGTTAATACCTAAACAAAATAAATCAGTTATTGCGGATTTGTCAAAAAGTTCACACGAAGGACTTAAATATTTGTATTTTATAAATGTTATGGGATATGATACAATATATACAATCAGCGGAGATAAAGTATAAATGACAGCAACGTTAATCAATGAACTGTGACCAAAGAAAGATATAATGAAAATGATTAAAAAAGCTAATGTTTGGCCAGATACTACCAGAAGATTATTAATAGCAGGTAATTGTAACCCTAAATATATATTACCAATAAACTTAAAAATAAAAGTTGAACATACGAAAGAACATGAAACAAGTATTATACCGTTGATATTCTTTACCAAATGGCTGTCTATGTTTAATATGCTGTTGAAGTCAAGATAATGGACAAGGATGAAAGACAACAGCATTATAGGTATAATGATTATTATAAGCATGATAAAAGTTGTGCTTACATATCTTCTAGCTTTTTCTTTATCATTATTAGCTAATGCTTCTACTAGCTTATTCCTTAAACCATTTCCCAAACCTATGTCAAATGAGTCGATCCATATTAATATGGAATTTATAGTCAGCCATACGCCGTATTCATAAGGCGATAGACATTTGAGAGTTAAAGGAACCAGAAGCAGTTGTATAACGCAACTCCAACCTTTAATAATGAGCGATCCTGCTATGTTCTTCTTTACTAGTACGGAACGTTCGTCTCCTTTAAAGAGGCTTCCTATAGACATATACCGATGTACCTAAAAATGTTATAACCAACACTACTGTGATGAAAATCATTCTCTTGGGACCCGCTGGCTTCAGTGGAACGGTCGGTGACTGAAGTGTCGTGAATGCAGGGGTTCGTTCTTGTAGTTTAGCTCTTGCTAATTGAACTTGTTGCGTCATTAACTGGTAATTGTTGTATTGTAGCTGCATTTCGTTTTCCATTTCGTCTTGCTTGGACTTAAAACTCTGTAGTACTACATCTTCATTGGCATCAGCATATGAAGCATAAGTTTCCTGAGCTTTGACATATTTGGCTTTAGCCTGCTCGCATAATGCCTGAGCGTGTCGTAGGTCAATCATTGCTTTGCTGGTTCTGTACTTTATGATAAACTGTTGAAGTTTAATCATAGCAGAGTCTGCAATAGTGGCACATACAAGAGGGTCTTGGTCTTCAACGGTTATGGTTATGACATTTGTCTTTTTGTCAACTTGACTTTTAACATTTCTGCTAATCAGTTGAGCTATGTCATTTTGCTTTTTTGTTAGTGAAAAAGGATTTACAATATTATTATCATTCTTATCATCTTTTTTGAACGTACCCGAGATTAATCCGATAAAGCTAGACCACCAAGGCAATTTTTGGTACTTATTTAAATAATCATAATAGGTGGTCTTTATTTTCTTATCTTTTGTCTCTATTTTAACAGGAAACATATTTGTTTGGAAGTCTACTGATTCCATCACATCTGGGTAAAACTCGGGTATAATAGCATCCTGACTTGACATATTGTTCATATTGAGTCCGAAACTAGATGCTAATGAACTTATGTTTCCCAACATGTTGGCATTGGTCGTTTCAGGGGCAAGCTTAACAGAACAAACATAATAGCGAGGCACACACAATATAATAAATGTACTTATAACAAAGGCGATACCAAGTGTTAAGGCATACAACTTTTTATGTGATGCTATTTTACTCGCGATTTCTCTGATATCGATTTCTTTTAATTTAATATCATTATGGTCTTCCATATCTTGTCACTTTTATTTCAAAACATTAGCTAGCGTTGCAATCATAGTAGCTATACTAGCTACAGATGTACCAATTGTTAGCATTTCAGCAATAGAACTCTTGTCTCGTTTTGGTTTGCTTGGTACTATTATCTCACAACCAGGCGTGGGCTTGGCTCCCCTGCCTACTTTCGCTACCGTACCGTTCATATATACAATGTATGTATGACTTTTCTTTGCCGTCGAGTTGAAACCACCAGCTTGGTCTATATAGTAAGACACACTTCTGCCTTTAGTATAACTGACGGTGTTAGGATACATGACCTCACCACTTATCTTGATAGTTGATGTAAATTCAGGTACGATGATGCGGTCACCTTCACGCAATGTGATATCAGCATCACCACCGGGATTGGCAAGTGCCTTTTCAAGTTCTATACCTACATAATATGTTTCACCGATATCCAATTTTTTTACGTTCAGTGTATCTTTTTCGCCCATACCATTTTTGGCTTGCGCCATTTTCAGTACAGACTGCATTCTCAGTCTTTCGTCAGGATTTATTTTACGCTCCAGTCGTGCTCCTGCCACGTACGCCATTTTTGTTACACCACCGGCAGCCTTGATTATTTCACTAAGCCGTTGATTCTTTTTTGATAAAGTATAGTTGCCGCCAAACATGACCTCACCTTCTACCATTACGTTCTGTTGAGGTGAATATCCAGGACTCTTACGAACATACACTTCATCGTATGGTTGCAGTTTGAATCCTTGCTCGCCATCGATTACGAATCCATCTTTTAGTGAGAAACTATATGTTTCAGCTATCAAATCACTGGTCGATATAGCTTTAGGATTCACCAATCGGCGAGAAACATCTACTTTTATCGTAGATGCCGCATCTTTCAGTCCTCCGGCTTGCAGTACAAAATCTTCAAGTGTTTCATTATCTGCATATTTATATGTTCCGGGATATAATACCTCTCCGTGTATGGTTATCGTTCTGTTTGTTAATTCTTCTTCCTTGCTCGGAATGTACAGCACATCTTCATTCTGCATTGGAATATCGGCTATCTTTCCACTCATTATTCCTTCTACATCTACAGGTATGACTTCAAGTGTCCTGTCTTTTTTCATCCTGTGCATCACGGCATGAGCTGTAAAAGCATCCTCTGTCGTCCCGTCGGCATGCTGAATCAATGTGCGCACACTGTTGATCTCTCCGCCTACCTGATACATACCAGGGCGGAATACGGCACCTTTTACTTCTACCATATTACTGTAACGTTTAAGTATAGAATCAACACTTACAGAGTCTTCATCGGATACTTTGAATGAATTCATATCGAATTCACCAACATTGAAGACTGAGTACTCTTTACCCGATTTTCTAATTATCCTTACTGTCTTTTTGTATGCCTCACCCGTAAATCCGCCTGCATATTTCAACAATGTACCTACACTTTCATTTTTGCGCATCTCATAATACATAGGGCGTTTTACTTTTCCCGTGATATTGACCAGGCAATCATAAGGTCCGACAACGATTACATCATTGTCAGCCAGACGGACATTTCCTGTTAGTTTTCCGTTTAGTATATAATCGTATATATCCACAACACTAACCAACTTTCCATTACGGTAAACTTTTATGTTACGTAAAGTTCCTATCTCATTTGTCCCTCCTGCCATATACAGTGCATGGAACACTGACGCAAAAGCCGACAGGGTATAAGTGCCTGGTGTCTTTACTTCTCCCATGATGTTGACAATGATAGTACGTGTCTGTCCAACAGTAAGTCGTATATTTGATGATTGATATCTTGCTCCTAATTGAGACCGCAGACGGGAATTCGCCTGAGCCACTGTTAGTCCACTCACCGAAACAGGCCCGAATCCATCAATTGTTACCGTACCATCAGGCGATACAGTACTTTCTATCGTCTTTTGCGATGCGCCATAAATGTCGATATATACAGCATCTCCAGGACCTAAACGGTAATTCTGAGGAGTTGCTATATTCATGTTCGGCTCAAATGACAGCTCTTTATTATTGAATATATCTCGTCCAAATACTTTTTTTCCTTCCGGTTTTTTATGTTTATCCTTATATTCTTTTTCAAGAATTTCAGTAGAGTCAGGCATAAAAGTGCTCAGTTCACTTTGCATCTGCAAATATTGTTCGTCATTATCATCGTAGGTGCTTTTGTAGTTGCCGTCTTTCACACGATATTGCGATACATTATTATTTTGTTGTTTCTTCTTGTCTCCGTTAGCTTTGCGCATGCGAGTATCTGATTTATCGGATTTGAGAGATGTCTCATTCGCCTCTACTCCTAGACCGGATTTTTTCTGTAGGCGTTCGTATGTCTTTTTTACTCTGCGTATCTGACTGATATCAACACCACGTTGCATCAATTGTGTAACGATTTGGCTTTGTGATGCTCCTTTCGTATGCTGTTCCATCACATAGTCCATTACTTGTGTGTCTGTCATAGACGATTGAGCCATTGCGTTCAGTGAACACAACAATATAATAATAGGTAATACTAGTAACCTTTTCATAATCATATATAATTTCTAATATTAGAATTTCTTTCCGGTGATGATGCTTAAAACTGTATCTGCTATGATTTTCGCATCAAGTAGCAGTGAACGGTTTTCCAGATAATGAATGTCCATGTGCAGGCGTCTTAGCATTTTTTCCATCGTATCGGTATAACCATTATATAACGTAGCTTCGGATGTGAGGCCCGGGAGCATTTCGTATATCAGTTCATAATCATGATTCTGCTCCATAATCTGATTGATGAAATATTCACGTTCAGGTCTGGGACCTACGATAGCCATATCACCACGAACGACGTTCCATAATTGGGGTAGTTCATCTAGATGGTGTCTCCTTAAGAACCTCTCAAACAGAGTTGACATCTCTTTATCTACTATGGCATTGAGTTGTGGCTCCATATCTTCTATACCATCTTTCATCGTTCTGAACTTGTATATTGTAAAAGGTCTTCCGTTTTTGCCAATACGCTCTTGCGAGAATATTACAGGTCCGTTCCTTTGTATCTTTAGCAGTATTATAATAATCAGATAAACAGGTGATAATACAACCAATCCAATAAGAGCTAAGCAGAAATCCACTATCCTTTTGACAGTATTCTGTACATATCCCATTGCGTCGTGTGTATATACCAAGTAGTTTATTTTATCCATCCTTATATTAGGTTTGTAACTGATTACTTACTATCTTTATAACTGCTTTCATTCAAAATTATTGCAAAGGTACGGATTTTTATATAAAAAAATAAAGAATATCAGAAAAAATGCATATCTTTGCAGCTTGTAAACAATGTACATCTCGGGGATGACTGGATTTGACAGCAGGATGAGATGGTATGTAAGCACGCAGTGCGCCGGTGGCAGTCACTATAATCCAAGCGATCAAAAATTTATCTGGCGAAAATAATTACGCTCTCGCTGCCTAACCGAATTACAGTAAGTTACTGGCTTTATCCCACTACTAGGTAGAGGGACGAGACATCGCTCAGAGGCTGTTGTTCCGAAGCTTTCTGGATAAGTGGTGTAGAGTAAATCGGGAATAGTCATGGTAAGCCTCGTTGCTATGATGAAAATTAGAGGATAAGGCTGTAGTGGGTGGTCCAGGTCTTGCTATAGTTCGAAAACCGAAGGCTGGAATAAGCGTGTAGAAAGCGTATGGTTTCCCTGTTTGGACGAGGGTTCAAACCCCTCCATCTCCACAGAAATAATAAAGCCTCAGATTTTGTCTGAGGCTTTATTTCGTTAATTTTGTACATAACTGCTGCTTTGGGTCCAAGTCTTAACTGTAGATGATGTCGTAATAGTAGGACTTATCCAAAAACGACTTTCGTAATTTGCAGTGGACGATGTCGGTGCTGTTGTTCCGACCTTCATATAATGCGTGCTGCCTGTGCTCATTCCCGGTGCGGAGACAAGCGAATAATCACTGTTGATGGTCGTGGGTAGCATAATAGTGTATAATGCTGTAGAACCATTATACAATGTCACATATTTACTGGAAAGACTTATGTTCTTGAGGAATGCTGCCGCTTGTGTAGCTGTCGCACTCTGAGATGAGTTCTGAGTACCACCGCCACTGAAGATATAACCACCGTTGATGACGACAGCAGCTTCGTCTGCATCTATTCCCTCTTCGGGGGAACCTGCACTACTTATTCCTATTACAACACCGCCATTTACTGTTATGGCACCTGATGTACCTGCGTTTGAATCGATAGCATCATTGCCGTTACTGTAATTGTAGCAGAAACCACCA